>Ga0136588_1000339_pt1 | contig 17644 bp, 16 predicted proteins | sample AntRauMFilla1564_FD_104782 | JGI IMG/M metagenome (GOLD analysis project Ga0136588, IMG submission 104782) | Saline lake microbial communities from Rauer Islands, Antarctica - Metagenome Filla 1 #564 | ecosystem: Environmental > Aquatic > Non-marine Saline and Alkaline > Saline | place... | reverse complement strand
TAGCGGATAGCGGATAGCGGATAGCGGATAGCGGATAGCGGATAGCGGATAGCGGATAGCGGATAGCGGATAGCGGATAGCGGGATTTTTGCACATTCAAATTGGCTTGTCAAGTATTATTTGTTAATTCGATGTATTTTTTTTTCCGCTAAGGTTTATTCTTCAAATGAGTTGAAGCATCTATGATTTTGTGATTGAAAAAAGTGTGCCACTAATTATTATGCAAATGATGTGAGATGCGGAGAGTAGCTAAGCAAATAAAAGAATAAATATCGACGTCAAAAAGTATAGATGTATTCAATAGTGTGCCCTTCTGCACTCTGAGTTCCGCACAAAGAGTACGTCGATTCCAGCATAATTTAGAAATGCTGGGCTTGAAGAGTAATAGAAAAATGATTTGGTACAAGTAGATTAGTTCTGAATCAAAATTATATCTTTGTTGAAACTACCTCTGGTTCTTCTTTGTGATCAATTTGATCTCTTTTCAATTGTAGTCTATAAAACATTACTAAAAGAGTAGTTACTACTATTAGACCTAGTATTGACGCGATTAAGATAATAGGGTTTAACATTTCTTCTCCTTAATTAAATTACTGTTTGTACTATTAAGACAAGATTTAGCGGTATATCATTCATTTATTTTTAGCGATGAACAATGATGATGTACTTCCCTAAATAGCATTGACCGTTTGGTTCATTATTTATTTAAATTACTCAATGGACATAAGTGTGCTGAAAGCTCTTGTGCTATGCTAACTTCAAAAGAATTTAACGATCCTAAGAAGCTTTTCCTTTCCTCGCTATAAACCATTACTTTCGGCCTATCTTGCATAGGTAAATCTAGCAAATTTTGATAAAATTGCACAGGACTGTACCTCATTTTAAAGGCTCTATGTACTCTTTTTTTATAATGACATTGATACGTTCAGCATAGGGGTTTTCCTAGGCTACAGTGCCCATACTAATTTGATTATGATGGTCAGTAAGGCCTGATTCAACGCATGTAGATTGGCCTGGGTTCGCCGGCGATTGTTGACCGCATAACCCACAATTAGTCGGTTATAAACATCTGTGATAAATACCAAGTAGTAATGACGGCCCTGCAGCTAAAAGTAGGTAATATCGCTTTGATCCACCTGAAAGGGCTGGCTCACGAACATCCCCTCAATTAGATTGGGGTGCACTCTTGCCCCAGAATATGTGTTCCTGTGTTAGTTTTTAACGCGTTGAACGCCATAGCCTAACCCTAAGAATAGCTCGCAGAAGGTGTCGCTACCCATCCTTTCGGGCTTTAGCGTATAATGCAACTTGTCCACGCCACAGCCAGGGTGCTATGCCTTGAGCAGATCGGCCAAAGCTACTAGTCCTGCTAACTCCTGGTCAAAGGTTACCTGTGGTCTTGGAACCAGCAGAAGGTGGGGTATTGAAGTTTTTTTTTTAGATCGATGCCATACTCTTGAACTGCTAGATCTACCATCTTTTCCAGATAATCGATGCTCATCAGTTTTTGGCCCACCACCTGCTGCAATTCCTTGACTTGCTGCTCGAGTTGCTTGAGCCGGTGGCTTTGAATGTCTTTTAGCTCCACGATTCGGATATTTTTTCGTTGTATGTCGAATACTTATAAATCCACTGATAAATAAGTGCATTTGAAATCTCATAATGCCGTTCCATTTGATGTACTGACATCACGCCTTTTTCGAAGTCTGTGACCAATTTACGCTTAAATTCTTCTGAATAATTGCGATTTGATCGTGCCCGCTTTCCGGTCTTTATCATCTTGTTTTCCGCTTTATAAACGGTCAACCTATCTCAGAGAATGACATTATGAATTATGAATTATGAAACTAAGTGCATATTTAAATAAGAATAAATGTAATTCTAGTTTAATTAAACAAGTTTTAAGATCAGGTACAAACCCTGGTGCAATGATAGCAGAGTCTAAATATGCGCAATCTGCTGCTGATTTCATTCATAAACTATCAATCGCCCAAAAAGAAATATACTAAACTATTTATTGGCTTGAATTATTACATGAGCCAGATTTGCTTAAGACTTCCCACTTTACGAGCATTTGCTCTGGTGCAAAAGATATTATTAGAATAATGCTATTTAAGATATTTTATTATTTTTTACTTCCATACCAACACAAAAAATGAATAAGATATCATTCACAGGCGTTATTTTGTGTTTTTTGACAATTTATAAGAAATATAATTTTCCAAAAATTTTAAAAAAAAAAGACCTCAAGTTATATACCAATGACGCTTTCCAACAATCATTATTGATAACCTGAGGCCATTCACAGTTAGCATACAAACGCTCCTATCTGCAGTTACTTATAAATGCTACATTATAAATCCTTAGTCTAAAAAATTCTTGATCCTTTTTCCTGAATAGCGTACCGAATAGTATAAAAACCACTAGGCGGACGTGTCCTGAAATTAATGAACGAAGCATCTATGTATGATGGATTATCTTTATAGTAGCTTAATATTTCCATTTTTCCATAGTTCCCTTCTGCAGTTTTAAAAACCAAGACTAAACCAGGTTTTGGAATTACAGCATGAGGGGGAGAGCTATCACCGGTGTAATTATACCAATCATTATAAACTAAATTTGGCTTATTGTCTGACAAGTATCCAGTTTCAGGTGCTTCTTTTATTTCGTTAAATAGTACGCTTAAAAGCTGTCCTGTTGTATTACCCGGCCCTGATGTACCACTATTTAGTATAATAGTTGTTTTACCAAAACCGATATCCCATTTGCTACTATTCGAGTCTGATCTTGGAATCAATTGACCCGTTTCAAAACTGAAATAATCAAAGGAATGTGGTGCGCCTCTAGGTGCAGCTGTATCGGCTGGTATATTCATCATGATCTTAGCATTGACTGGTTCTGGCAGTGTAGAGTTTACACCGTTATCAGTACAAGAAATAACCAAGACAGATACGATACTGAGTATGAAGATTAATGATGGTTTATTCATTTTTTTATTTTTATTTATGAGATTAATTGAAAAAAAATTAGTTTGAAAGAGCGTAGCTAATTCCAATATAAAGTCGTCTTCCCGCTAAAGATGGTTCTTGAAAGCTACGTTCATTAGAGAGGTTAATAGCGCCCAGTTCTATTTTTAAATTCCCGAAATTTTTGTGCGTGCTTAGATTTAGTAACCATCTACCTTCTTGAAATTCTTCTGCTACATCTGCTATTTGATTGCTATTAACGTCTCTGAAAGCAAAACGGCCCCGATAATTTGCGCGCAAGAAAAAAGTCCACTTTAAAGGGCTATACGTATACCTTAGCTTAGCGCTGGCTGTGTGCCTAGATCTATTAAACAACCCACCATATTCACTGGTTAGCACTCTTTCCGAGATACCCGTAGCTGGGTTTCTTCTAAATAATTGGCCCTCTTCAAGCTGGTTATAAACATCTATATCTTTGGTATCTAAAAACTGGTAACCCAAATCAAATTGAAGATTAGCTTCAGGATAGTAACCCGCATTTAAACTTATTCCTTGTGTCTGTACCCTAGATATATTTCTGTATGTAAATAAATTTTGTTGATTAGTTTGAGTTGTTAGAATAAAGGTATCTATGAGATCTCGAATTTGATTTCTGAATAAATTAGCTCCAATTGCTAGCTTATCGAAAGGCCTAAAATTAAACCCAGTATTAAAAGAAATAGCACTTTCTGCCCGCAATTCATTGGTAAAAGTACTCAGCAAATTAGCTATATCGATATCCGAGGAAATAAGCCCATCGTCCTGCATTTGTTGCAAACGAGTGTCTAACTTTGAGGTACCTATTACACTATACCCTGCAATAGGATTTGTAAAATTTAGTGCTAATTGACGAAAATCTGGAGCTTTAAAACCACTTCCTACACTTGCATAAAAACGTAGCCGATCTAATGCTTGGTAGGACGCTGAAAACTTAGGGCTCCATCTATTCTGGTATTCACTGTGTGTGTCATAGCGCAAACCACCAACAATTCGAAAATCTTTTAATGGACTCATTTGCAGCTGAATAAGTGCATAATTACTTCTAAACTGGTTCAACCCATCGTAGCGTAAGGCATCTAATTGCTCTGTAACTTGTCCGGCACCTATGCTTAGTTCAGTCTTCTCTGTGAATAGGTGATGATTAAGTACCTCGTAACGCTCAAATTGTTGGTTAAATGTAGAAGAGCTTTGCACTGAATCATTTGAAGTAAACCTGAACTCCGAAAAAGTATCATAACCACTTAAAAAATATCTAAACTCTGTTCTATTACGATCGTTGTAGTGCCAGTTTAAAATTGGGTTAAAAGTCCAATCTTTTCGTCTACCAAAATCTGCGGCCTCTGCTAATTCTCCGTTTTGGTTTAGTTGAGCAGTATTTTTTTGATCCTCCGTATAAAACCTGCCTGAGATAGATAACTCTAATGAGGGACTAATTTTCCAGGCCATCCGTTGTTGAAAAGTATAGGCATCGTAGGCTGGTAAAGTTGTGCCAAAGACCTCTTCATTCAAGTCTAAGCCATTGCTAGACTGCCTATTAATGTACGTTTGCAGTTTTAATGATTCAAAAGAGGTACTTGCGTTTATATCAGTTGAAATTCGATTGTGCGTTTGAGCCCTTTGGCTCAAATTCAAGCTCCAAGCATCATCACTTTGCTTGGTAATAATATTTACGACACCAGCCAATGCTTCATTGCCGTAAAGGGCTGAAGAGGCACCTTGTATTACTTCAATTTCTTGGATGTCGCCAACTGCTATTCTACTCAAGTCTAGAGTTCCTGCCATTCTACCAACTAAAGGCTCACCGTCAACTAAAATCAGTATATATTCAGAGCTTAGGCCTTGCATTTGAAGACCTGTGCCATGGTCTTCAACAATTTGCAAGCCCGCTTGTTCAGCCAACACCTCATTTAGTTGAATATTACCACTTGAGCTAATTTGTTCTTCACTAATTCGCTCAACAGCTAATGGTACATCTTCAACCAAAGATCTGGTTCTAGTTGCGGTAACGGTCATTTCTGAGAGTAAAAATGCAGATGGAGTTAGGGAAATAGCTAGTTCTGTACTGTTTACCAACTCATTTGTAGTAAACTCCTTTATTTGAGTTTTGTATCCGATGTAGGAAAAAGCTAAGGCAATATTGGCTGGCAGTTTATCTACCGATAGTGAAAAAAAACCGTCTGAATTAGACATAGTTGCAGCATTAGTGCCAATAAGTACAATATTTACACCCACTAAAAGCTCATTATTTTCATCTACTATTTTCCCGCCAAATTGATGTTGTGCTGACAACGTTGAAGACAATAGTACTAAGGAAGCTAATAGAACTATAATGGATTGAAGGCCTCTTATTTTTAAATAGACTAAATCTAAATAATAAATTAGACGTACCTTCATATTAAGCAATAGCATTTGCAAACCAATTAACGAAAGATTTTATTGTTTTTATTTAGCCAATACTACAGTATTGTGTGCAGCCTATGCTAGTATTTTTAACAAATTTATTGTTTGATTAACTGCTGAGATGTAAGGTGCTCACAAATAAAAGCTACCCACTTCTCGTTTTGTGGATTGTTCATTTTACGAAGCCCAAATAGCTGTGTAATCAATTTATTTTCATGGTTAAATATTTCAATTGAATGTATAGGGCCAGATTCAGACGGTTTTACAACATGCCAAACAGATCCAATAGTATTCTCTTTCAAGTGCATATTAAAATTGGGATCTAACACATTAATCCATTTATTTTCGCCTATTTGCATCACTTTAATATGTTTTACAATATCTTGATGAATCTGAATATTTCCTTTATTACCCGTAAAAATCATTATTGGAATGGCTTCTTCTGCGCAATGATTAAGACAAACTTCTATAAATGGAACGGTTAATTTGTGAGAATGAACACCTTGAACAGCAGCTAGTGCATCAAACCTATCAGCTTTGTAATCTTTCAGTAAACTGGTAAATTGATGCGGATCAGTCATTTTCTGCCACTCTTGTGTGAACTTATCTGTATCAATAATGGCATGGCTTATTTGCTCATCATACACAACCGTAGGCTCAAAATCGTTTATCGATTTTTCTTCCATATCATCTATTAAGGCTTTAAATGCCGCTTGATCTGTATGCCTTTGTTCAAAAATCTTGATAATGGCTACCCCTGCTTTATCAAATACTTGAATACTATGAGATTCTTCGTCTTTTTTTATGCTAGTTACGCTAAAAAAGTATTTCCATTCTTTAAGGAAACAGCGAAGTTCAATCTCACCAATGGTCAGACCCATAAACATCTTTTCATTTTGCGTCACATTCACAGACTGAAAGTTACCCTTATGCTCTAATATGCAGTCTTCATTACGTGTTAAAGACATAACCTTGCCAACTCTTTTAAGGCGCTCAAGCAGCATCTGAGGGTCAGCTTTTAATAATTTGACCCCATCTATAGCGCCAGATGCAAGTAACTCTGCTTCTGAACTTTTAAGTGCCGCAGCGGCATCACGTGTGCGTAAATTTGGCTTATCATTGATCAATTTCTTAAAATTTTGAGCAAGCATAGAGCGGTCAGTTGTTGTTTTCATAATGATGAGAGTTTTACTATTTATAGAAAATGTAGCATTTTAGTTGATTCAGATATGGGAACAACTAGCGGTTTACCGTTTGGTTGTTGATCTATGTGTATTGGATGATCATACACTTCACTCAAATGAGTAGATGTACATACATCTTTGACAAAACCATCTTTAAAGATGGCTCCTTCTTTGAGCAATAGTACCCTGTCAGCATAGGATGTTGCCAGATTTAAGTCATGTAATACAGCAATAACCCCAATATTTTTTGTTTTCAACTGCTTAATAACATTGAGTAAAAGATGCTGACTTTTCATGTCTAGGTTTGAGGTGGGTTCGTCTAAAAACAAGTATCGAACCAGGCTGTTATTCTCTTCCCAAAGTAACTGAACAAGTACTCTAGCCAATTGCACTTTTTGTTGCTCTCCACCTGATAGAGCATTACATGGTTTGGAATAAAAATGCTCTATTTCCAATAAATTTAATGCCCATCTAACCCATTGTTCCTTTTTCTTTGCTGAAATGTAGCCGTAAGAAAATAAGCCCAGTTGAACTATTTCATAGACTGAAAAGGCAAAGTTTAATTGAATTTTTTGAGGCAAAACTGCTCTAATTTTTGCGAGTTCAATGGAGGGGTACTGCCAAATAGCTTTTCCATTTATATATATAGAACCTTGGTAGGAATTTTTTTCAAACTCACCTGTTAGCAATTTAAGTAAGGTGGTTTTACCTGCACCATTGCAACCACAAAGAGCAACAAATTCATTTGGCTGAATTGTTAAGTTGAGCTCATTGAGTATATTTTTATCGTGATATCCAAACGATAATTTAACTACTGAAATCATGGTATTATTGGTCTAAATTTTTCGATGAAGTTTGAATTGATACAACAAATAAATAAAAAATGGCGCCCCAATTAAAGAGGTTACAATTCCTATAGATAAAACAGCTGGTGCTATAATTACTCTAGCTAAACTGTCTGATAGAATCAGTAAACTACCACCAACCATGAATGAAGCTGGCATAAGAAAAGTGTGATTTGGCCCAAACGCAGAACGTATTATGTGCGGTATTACTAGGCCAATAAAACCAATACTCCCAGTTATTGCCACCGAGGTTCCTACTATTAAAGCGGTTAACACTATCACTTGCTTTTTGAGTTTATGCACTTTGCTTCCAATATGAAAAGCCGTTGACTCACCTAGCGCTAATGCATCAAAATGTCTTGCTAAACGTATTAGTTGCAAACTTGGCAGCACAATAAATACTAGCACAAGTGGGAAATGTTTCCATTGTGCACCTCCCAAATCTCCTAGAGACCAAAAGGTAAAGCTCCGCAATTGTGCATCATCAGCAAAAAAAACAACCAAACCAACAAAGGCTCCAAAAAGTGCATTAAAACCCACTCCAGCTAATAGCAGCAGTGCTATATCAGTTTTACCCCCGACCTGACTAAATGTGTAAACTAAACTTACCACCAACAAGGCCCCAAAAAATGCAAAAATGGAGATTAAATACTCCCCAAAAAACTCCGTTACAAATAGCGGTAAAAAACCCGACAACACTATAGCAATAACCGCAAATAATGACGCACCCGATGAAATGCCTATAAGACCGGGTGCTACCAAGGGATTTCTAAATAAACCTTGTAAAGCAGCACCTGAAATAGCCAATCCACCACCAACACAAACACCAATAAGAATCCTAGGCATTCTTAAATTGTGAATAACCGTAAATTCCGTTTCTGTTAGTGACGTACTACCAGTAAATAGCAGCTCTTTAAACCACAGTAAACTTGCCTTAAAACCAATGTTATACGAACCCGTCTTGAGTGCAATAGCAATACAAACTATAAGTATAGCAAGTAATAAAACATGTGTTTTAGGTCGTACCCAATCGTATTTTAGGTTCGTCCATTGTTTAATTTTGTGAATTAAAACAGACATAGAGGCTACAAAATTATAATTTATGACGCTAGCATCGTTAGTTCTTGGTTGATTTTTGACTGGTTGGATATAGCATTTTCGCAAGATCTAATGCAGCTTGGTTAACTCTTGGTCCAAAACCAGAAAGATAGAGTCCGTCCATACTAATTATTCCAGTAGTATTTTGCCCAGCTGGTGTTTTTGAAAAAATGGGATGTTTTAGCACGGCATCTACACCACCAAATGATTGTAAGCCCGTTTTGAAATACAACAAGTGAGTAGGTTTAGCAGTTAGTACAGTTTCGTAGTCAATTGGCTTAAACCCTTCTATATTTTCTATAGCTAATTCACCGCCAGCTAAATTGATTATAGACTCTGCAAAGGTATTTTCACCTGATACCATCAAATTACCCGCACCTCTAGCGTATATAAAAAGTACTTTAGCTATCTGATCCATTTTATTTGCTTTCAAATACGCTTTTAGTCTCTCTTCATCTACATCCAATTGTTTAATTAAAGCAGCACCTTTAGACTCTACATTTAGTAATGATGCAATTTGCATAATAGTCTCTTTCGCTTGACTAACTGAATGTTCTTCTGCTATTCCTAAATGCTTTAAGCTTATTTGATTTAGTTGCCTCTCTACATCTAATTTGAGATAGCCTTTTTGATAGATAATTACAGTGGGCTTTAAAGAGAGAATACCTTCAGCCTGGATACTGTTTCTATAACCTACACTGGGCTTTGTTTTTATTGATTCCGGGAATGTTGATGTTTGATCAATACCTACAATTTGATCTTCAAAACCCAATGCCACCACTATCTCTGTAATGGTTCCACCGACACAAACTATCTTATTGTCTTGACTCTTAATTGAACTAAATGGCAGTAAAACGGCCATTAAAGCTAGTGAATAGGCTCTTTTTAACATCTTGAAGTAATAACTTGTTGTTTAGATTAAATCTTCTTAAGAAAACTAATAAAAAATACCCGAACTAGAAAGCTTATATAGATTAATTCTACATAATAATCAAAAGAAGACTCCTATGTCGTTAATTATCAATTAATTAGGTTACTCAAAATTTTGATTTTGAGTAACGAATAAATCGAGTGTCTTTACCATTAACCCATTTCAAAATAACCTAACGACTAAAGGGTGTTATAAACTGCATTCTATTGCTTATTAGCCAATATGCACATTGAAATAATTTGGTTTATAACAGAGCATCCACCTATTAATTGAATATCACGTCTTAACTAAGTTTGGCAATCAAATGGCTATAATAAATACTCCGTAATAAATTTGTGAAAGGCTTTACATTGTAATATTACGATGCTATCTTAGTGCTATGGGGATCACAAAAACTGCATTATATACTGAGCATGAAAATGAATTGGCTATGTACGCCAAGGCATTTGCTCATCCAGCACGAATAGCTATTGTACAACATTTACTGCGAGTAAATGCATGTATCAATAGTGATTTAGTACAAGAAATTGGCTTAGCACAAGCAACTATAAGTCAGCACCTTAAAGAATTGAAAGAAGTGGGAATCATCAAGGGCACCATCAACGGTACTAGTATGAATTACTGTATTGATAAAGAAAAATGGCTAGAGGTGAAAAACCAGTTCAATCATTTATTCAATGAGTTGAAAAATAGCTCTGAAGAGAGCTGTTGCTGAGAGCATCCGTTTTTTTATCCTTATTTATCGTTTTATTGCAATACATAAATTAATAGTATTATGAAATCTTCTGTTGAACTTAAAAACTTAGTTAGAGAGCGTTATGATAAAATAGCGACACAAGAAAGTAGTGTAAATGCAGCCTCTTGTTGTGGTGCAACCACCCCATCTAATAAGGTTTATAGCATAATGATGGACGATTACTCTGAAGTTAATGGCTATACCAAAGACGCTGATTTAGGTTTGGGTTGTGGACTTCCCACCGCTTTTGCACACATCAAAAAAGGTGATACCGTTATAGATTTAGGCTCTGGAGCTGGTAACGATTGTTTTGTTGCTAGACATGAATCTGGGTCAGATGGCAAAGTTATTGGTATTGATTTTACACCATCTATGATTTCTCAGGCCAGAGCCAATGCTGAAAAACTTGGTTTTAACAATATTGAGTTTCGCGAAGGCGATATAGAGCAAATGCCTATCAATGATCAGATTGCTGATGTTATTGTGAGTAATTGTGTACTAAATCTACTTCCCAATAAATCAACAATTTTCACAGAAATGCTTAGAGTTCTGAAAGATGGCGGACATTTCAGCGTTTCAGATATTGTTTTAGTTGGCTCGCTTCCCACTGCATTAAAGGAAGACGCAGAGATGTATGCTGGTTGTGTGGCTGGTGCAATACAAAAAGAAGACTACCTCAAACTCATTGAAGATGCGGGCTTCATCAATATCAGTGTTCAAAAAGAAAAGCCCATTGTTATTCCAGACGATATTCTTTCTAAGTATTTAACTACTGACGAGCTAGCAGCTTTTAATGTGGGCGGTCAGGGAATTTTCAGTATTACAGTTTATGCAGAGAAAGCAACAAGCGGCATTATAAGTAAGACAAAACCAAAGCTAACCTTAAAAGATCTTAATTCAGGCAACAATTGCGAGCCCTCTTCTGGCTGTTGTTAATCTTCGTATCAATCAAACGGTTTTATTTAACCATTGATTGCACAAAGAAGTCGCTAGGAGTTATTCTCATATGTGAGCTTTATTTAGAGCTTCATGCTCTTTGTGGTTAATAGCTACATTATTCAAACAGTTAACGTCTAAGCTTGTTAAGAATTATTATCCATACTAGTTAAAAATTCAGATGGTGTTAATACTGGCAATTCTGATGCCTTAAAGTCTTTGGTGTTCCTGGTGATTATAGCATCTATAATTCCTGATTGTCCGACAGCAGTGTATTGTAAGGCATCTTCAAAATCAATGAATTTTTTTAGCATCATTATATCGAAACTTTCTTGATTCATCTCTAAGACATAAAATAATTTTAATATCATAGTATTGGAGATATTAGCTTTTTCTTTACCAAATTTTTTCTTCAATATGTGGTGAATATTTGATATTATTACCGGTGTTGTATAAAGCTGTATACCATTTTACCCACAGTGTTTTAATGCTTTTAACGAATCAAAGGCATGTGGTTATCTATTTAGATAAACATCTTAAGACTACATCAGAATAAAAAAGTACATTTGTCATATTTTTAGTCCTTTAAATATTTATCTTTTAATGCCTGCCATAAAACTTCATCTTAGTCAAAATCCATCCCTTTATGTAGTTCAAACATGCCATACATAAGGTCAGCAATGGGCGTTTTTGAGATAGTGCCGTATGCAAAATCATCTTCGTTCACGGCAGTTTGCACACCCCGTTCAGAGGTTAAGGCCTTGAGGTAACTTTCAAGTATTGTAGATAAACTTCTACCCTGATCTGCCGCATATGTTTTAGCCGCTTTTATTACCTCAGCATCAATAGTTAATGTTAATTTTTGTTTTATAATCTTGTTAATTTTGAATTTTTTAACAATAAATTAAATACACGTATCTAAAAAACCAAAATCACACCTGTTAATTTTTTCAAGATTCTTTTACATCAGTAAGCATATTGGTACACAGAAGGCTTACGGTATAAAGGCGACGGATGCTATCTAGTAGACCCATTGCAATGCGTCTTTTCTAAAATGGTGGATTTGGAAACATATTGCGATGCCTGTTTACTATATTGAATCTCCCTTAAACAATAATCACTTCCTATTTCGATGAACATTCCTAATTCACCGTTTTCCACCGTTTCAGTGCACATCAAATTATTTTTAATCCTCTGTATAGGCTTTATTTTAACTTCTTGTGCAGAAGACAGTTCACCTGTTGTTGAAGAAGTTCCTACCATCCGCACTGGTGTTATTGAAGCCACTATTACCGTTAATAATACGAGCCGATCATACATTTTATATGTGCCAGCTAACTATACAGCAGAGTCTTCGGTACCACTTGTCTTTAACTTCCATGGTTTAGGAAGCAACGCTTTTCAGCAAATGGTTTATGGCGATTTCCGGACACTAGCTGATCAAGAAGGCTTTATCGTAGTTCAGCCAAATGGTACTACATACCTTGGCTTCACACATTGGAATGTGGGCGGATTTACCGCTGGTAGCACTGCAGACGACGTTGGTTTTACCGATGCTTTATTAACCGAAATAAGCACTACATATAACATAGATGCCCAAAGAGTATACGCTACAGGAATGTCTAACGGCGGCTATATGAGCTTTTTACTTGCTTGCCAAATGAACGATAAATTTGCAGCAGTGGCCTCTGTTACTGGTACTATGACGATTGACAATTTTGAGGTATGTATTCCTGGTGGGTCCATGCCTGTTCTACAAATTCACGGTACTGCAGACGCTACTGTTTCTTACGAAGGAACCGAAACTTGGAACAAAAGTATACCTGACGTGCTTAACTTTTGGGTTGACATAAACAATTGTAGTCCAACACCAACTATAACTCGTGTTCCAGATTTCAACCCAAATGACGATGACTTTGTAGATCATTATGTTTACTCTGGTGGCACTAATGGCGCTGTTGTAGAACACTACAAAATTAATAACGGAACGCATAGTTGGCCTGGCACTACAGTGGGCATAGCTAACAGAACCATAAATGCTACGCAGCTTACATGGGATTTCTTTAAAAAGTATACTAAAGCTGGGTTAATTCAGTAATAAATCCACTTTTTGGTAGCCTAAGCGTTTTCTCTCATTTGTCTGAATGTAAGATTAACTCTTGGGCTTTCTACTTTTTTTGTAGGTGGAAGTCGATGCAGCCAATGCGTTTGAGTGCTTCCTTGCATTATAAGTAAACTACCAGGAACTAGCTCAATCTTTAGCTTTTCCCCACTTTGTTTGTGTTTAAAGTGAAACCATCTCGTTACACCAAAACTCAGTGATGCAATGCAGCCCTGTTTAACTAAGTCTTTTTCGCCATCGCTATGCCAAGCCATGCCCTCTTCACCGCTGTGATATAAATTGGCTAGGCACGAATTAAAGCGTTCCCCCACTTTATTCTGTGTTCTTTCTCTAATTAAACGCAACGCTTCTGTCCATACTAAAGCCTTTTTTGTGGTGTTGGAATAAGTGTACTCAAAAGCTTGATCTGCATACCAAGCAACTTTTCGTTTAGTAGTAATATGTTTGCCAAAGATTACAGCTTCATCTGCCTTCCAAGCTAAACCATTCAGCAACTCTTGGTAGAGTTCGATAGACTCTTCAGGTGTAAATATTGGCCCGAAATAATAGACCTCTCCATTAAAGGGCAGTAAATTTTCTGGGTTTGCTTTATTATCAATTTGACTAAATAAATCCATACAATTTGTTTTGGAATAAGCTCTTTTTACCAGAAGAAAGCATATAAAAAGGCGCAAATTATTAGCACAGCAAAGGCACCAATATTAAATATGGCTTGCGTTTCAAAGAGATTTTTTGATAGTTCAATTTTCTTAGGATCTGCGCTTCCTTTATTCTCTAAATAACTAGACAGCACTATAACCACTAATGTTAGGCAGAAGGTCCACATCATTTGATTCATAAATGGAAGAGTAACAAATAGGCTGCTATCAACCCAGTTATTTGGCCCAACTTTGAAATACATGGCAATAGGAATAGAAATCAAAATCCCAAAAATTGCTGCTTTATTGGTAGTCGACTTCCAAAATAACCCCGTTAAGAAAATAGCCAAAATTCCGGGACTAACCACGCCTGTATATTCCTGAATAAATTGAAAAGCTTGCCCTAATGACCTTAACTGCGGTGCTATAAACATAGCTATTAGTAGCGCAACGGTTGCGGTTATCCTTCCCACCGTAACCATGCCTGTTTGACTAACAGCGGGATTTATATACGGCTTATAAATGTCCATAGTGAATATGGTAGACGTTGAGTTTAGCATAGATGCCATTGAAGAAACAATAGCCGCCGCCAATGCCGCCACCACCAAGCCTTTGAGTCCTGCGGGAACGAAGGTGGTAATTAGCCAGGGCGCGGCGTTATCATTTGCAATTGAACCATCTGCTGAAAAGAAGCCCGGAGCCATTTCAGACAAGTTTAGCACGCCATCGGTACTATTCATAACAAAGGCTATAATTCCGGGAAGCACTACAATTATTGGAATTAAAAGCTTTAGAAAAGCTGCAAAAACAATCCCTTTTTGTGCTTCTTGAAGGCTTTTTGCTGCTAAAGTTCGCTGAATAATATATTGGTTGAATCCCCAATAATAGACGTTGGCAACCCACAATCCGCCTAATAAAACAGATAAACCGGGCAAGTCCCACCAAGCGTCGCCACCGCCTGGTTTTATAATTTCCCCTTTGGATAAAATCATGGAAAATTTCTCAGGAACAGTATTATAAATGTGGGTCAATCCTGCAAAAACACCGCCTTCTGGTAGTACATGATCTAAGGCAATTATGGCTGTTATAAAACCCCCAATAACCAAAAGTACTACCTGAATTACGTCTGTCCAGGCCACAGCTGATAGCCCGCCCCAAAGCGAATAGGCTGCTGCAAAAAGGGATAAACCGATTATGGAAATCACTAGAAGTTCTCCGCTTCCTGTTCCTATTATTGTATCTAAAGCTTTTGCGCCTAAATAGAGTACTGAAGTTAGATTTACAAATACGAATAAGGCAATCCAAAAAAGTGCCAGAATGGTTTTTAACTGCGTACTGAACCGTCTTTCAATAAATTCAGGAATGGTATAAATGCCCTGTTTAATAAAAATGGGAAGCAAAAATTTACCCACTATAAGAAGCGTAATTGCGGCCATCCATTCATAAGAAGCAATGGCCAAACCAATTGCGAAACCGGATCCAGACATCCCTATAAACTGTTCTGCTGATATGTTTGCAGCAATGAGTGACGCACCTATTGCCCACCAAGGCAGCGATTTACCCGCTAGAAAATAATCTTCTGCATTCTTTTTATGACCCTTTTTATCGCGGGAAACCCAAAGTCCTACACCTACAATAAGGAAGGCGTAAAGTCCAAATACGACAAAATCTAATGTGGAGAAATTAGGGGTCATAACAAAAGAAGTCTTTTAGGAAAATAGAAGAGTTAGCGTTTAGCCCCTGAATCTAGTAAAAATCTTTGGTTCTAAACATCAGTACTTACTAAATAACCAAGTAAGTTGATAAATATGGGAACGCATCCATAAATATAATGGTCATTATATTGTTAGGTTATTAAGGGTAAAAGCAAATAGGGTTATCTGCTTTTATTTAGAGTCAAATAATCACTCGATTTTTATTAGCTATGCACGAACAATCATTGCTAGGATCTGTCGAATGTTGAAAAAGCCCGCTGGAAAGTGGGCTTTTTTTTTGATCTTAAAAATTAGGTGTTTTTTAGCTTAAATATGAAGTCTAAAAAATCCCAATTTGAATCTGCATCGCGCCGTAATTCTGTTCCGGATTCCACATAGCCATAGCAGAGACAGGTATAACACCTCCAAGTACATTCACTTCTTTGGCTAATGTAAGGCCAAAGTTTACGATACCGGGTGAGCTACCATAAAAATGCGCTTCATTTTGGAAAGAAAAAGCTCCGCCAACAAATAGCCCTACAGTAGTTTGGTTTACCTTTAAGGCTTGGTATCTGGCTTCAACGAAGTTAGAGAAACTGCCTTTAACTTCATTATTATCATCTCGATAAAAGTCTCTACCAGCTAATATGGTACTCCAGCTCAACGCCAACTTATCAGTTGCATTAAATGCCAAGGTAGCATCTACAAAATGAGAGGTTGTTTCCCGACTGTAGTTGAAAATATTTGCACCAGGATAATCAGAAAAATTATTTATATCCCAGACGCTTAAATTCCACTTATTATTAAAGGAATAGCTCACATAGTAGTCAAATTCAGTATAGGTACCGTCAAAACTAATTCCATTCCACAAACCAACTTTTAACTTCTCATTTCTTGTTACATAGTTTGCATCAAGCGCTGTCATAGCGTTATTGCTAACTTTATAACCCCGCCATAGATGCATATTTTTTGTATTTAAACTAAAGTTAATAGCTTGATAGCTATCTTCTGAAATACCCGTGTTTTCCATGGCTTGTGCACTTAAATCTACGCGGAGAAATGCAAAGCCTATCAATAGTAGAATAAATTTTTTCATGATGTAAACCTTCTTTTGTACCTACACAAATTAGATATATGATATAATGAGCATATAAAGACCGGCTGCAATAGCTGCACCTATAATTGGACCAACTACAGGAATCCAAGCGTAACCCCAATCGCTACCGCCCTTTGTTTTAATAGGAAGGAATGCATGCGCAATTCTAGGTCCTAAGTCACGAGCTGGGTTAATGGCATAGCCTGTAGGGCCACCCAAGGAAAGACCAATTGCAAAAACTACTAGGGAAACAGGAAGTGCCCCAACAGAGCCTAAACCTATTGGTGTACCAGTTGCATCGGCTAATGAAGCGCCTGTTAGGTAGAACACAGCAAAGATTAGTACAAAGGTTCCTATAACCTCCGTCATTAGATTTGACATGGGTTTTCTGATAGCTGGTACAGTTGCAAAAGTGGCTAATATTCCACCTTTATCTTCTGTTGCAGCATAATGATCTTTGTAACTCAGCCAAACCAAGCCTGCACCAATAATGGCGCCAATCATTTGTGCTAAAATATATGCGGGAACTAGCGACCAGGCGAATTTACCAGTAAAGGCTAGGCCTAGCGTTACGGCAGGGTTAATGTGTGCCCCACTGTAAGGACCTGCAACGGCTACGCCAACAAATACGGCAAAAGCCCAAGCAGCGGTAACAACAATCCAGCCTCCATTATTACCCTTAGTTTTGTTCAATACTACGTTTGCTACTACGCCGTTTCCTAATAAAATGAGTAGCATGGTTCCAATTAATTCAGCGGTAAATGGTGTCATAATGCGAAAATTATAGGGTTAATAAATGGCGCCATTTTGTGCTTATGGCACCTTAATCATGGTAATTATTTCACTTTATGATCAGCCCAATATTTAGCTGTATCAACTGCACGTTTCCATTCTGCAACTTCATGCTTAACAGAATCTTCGGTCTTTTTAGGACTAAAGGTTTTTTCTACTGCCCATAG
>Ga0136588_1000328_pt1 | contig 17858 bp, 23 predicted proteins | sample AntRauMFilla1564_FD_104782 | JGI IMG/M metagenome (GOLD analysis project Ga0136588, IMG submission 104782) | Saline lake microbial communities from Rauer Islands, Antarctica - Metagenome Filla 1 #564 | ecosystem: Environmental > Aquatic > Non-marine Saline and Alkaline > Saline | place... | reverse complement strand
TCAAAAAGGTGCAGATAATGGAGTTGCTGAACTTGTTAATGGTTTAGTACCCTCGGCTCAATTACCTTCATTTGTAGATGATGTTATTGATTTAGAAAATTTTGTAACAAGCAATCCTACTTCCGGTATGACTGTTGGCCAAATTTGGTACAACTCTGCCACGGGTAAACTATTTACAGCTACTAGCGCAAGTGCAGGTACCGCTTCTGATCCTAAAGCAAGTAAAATTTATATCAATAAATCTAACAATAAAACTTATAGATGGAGCGGTACAGCAATGGTTCAAATGAACGGAGGTTTAGCTCTCGGAGAAACTTCTACTACTGCTTACCGAGGTGATCGAGGTAAAACAGCTTTTGATCACGTTTCTCTAAATACAAACCCCCATGGTGTTACTAAGGGTCAAGTAGGCCTTTCTAATGCTGACAATACAACTGATGCTAGTAAACCTGTTTCAAGTGCTCAAAGAATTGCTATTGATGTAGTACAAGATGATTTAGATGATTATAGAACAAATGATTTAGGTACAGCTTTTCCAGATTATGCAGCACAAGCAACAACTGACCTTGATTTTTAAAAAGTTTTTATATGGCAAGTTTGAAAGCAAAAATAGGTAGTTTAAAAGACGTTTTAGTAGAAAAATTAAACGTATTATTTGCAGACAAAGAGAATAAGTCAAACAAAAAAACTGATTTATCTTCTACAAGTGACGCTGACTTTCCTAATGTTCCGGCTGTTGTAGCAGGTATTAATTTTGCTACCACAAAAGTAAGTAAACCTATAAGTTCTACTACTTATAATTTAGTTTTAGCAGACAAAGATTTCAATTTAAAATTCACTAATACTACTGCATGTAATGTAGTTGTTCCTTTGGGATTACCAGCTGATGTTTTTTTTCAAGGGGAACAAAGAGGCACAGCAGCTGTTACTTTTTCGGGTGCTGTTGCTGGTTTTGTTGCGGTTACTGTTCAGGTTAATTCAACATACACAAAACAATTAAAAGGACAATATTCTGCGTTTACATTGAATACTAACGGCAATAATTTAATCACTCTTTCTGGTCATTTAGAAATAGATAAATAATCAACCCATAGGTTTACTTTATGTCCCACACGCTCATTCCCGTTAACATTCGTCCACATTTAGTTGCTTTCCTCTTTCAAGAGTTTCAAGGCGTTGAGGCGCAATATTATAATAAGAGAGTAAAAGCGGTAAAAATATCTACAAGAAATACCCTGGGTAAAACCATACGCCTGCTTGTTGAAAAAGCAGACCTAAAGCCTACAAACAAAAAGTCGACAATTTTTTTATCTATTCAAAACAAGCAAGAAAGGACTCATTATTTTGGCAAAGTATACCGCTATGTCGATGGCCGTAATAGTTTTCTTTATCTCCCTGAAGAAGGTGTTACTTTAATCAATGAACACCTGGAGGGAATTTTTAGAACTTCACTTCTTTTTTACCTGGACGGATGGGTCCAGCAAAACGGCAATAAGACTTTAAGCGATGGTATTAGAAAATTTATGGAAACATACGCCCTTGAAGATTACGGTTTTGATCTCAATGGACTTAGAGTAAATTACCATCGATGGAAAATCAAAAAAAATCGCCTGCAATTTCTCGTCAATCAAAGCCCTAACAGGGTTATGAACTTCAAATAAAACCGTGTAACAGCACAGCGCACTACAAGCTTGTAATTTTGTAAGTAATTAAGCCCATAAATTATAAAGCCTTATGCAAGCAAATGAAGTAATAGAAGCCTTTTGGAACGCAATCAATGAAAATATAAACTTCATAGTGGTGCTTATAGTAATAACAGCAGGCTATATGGTGCGGTGGATAAATATACTTCCTTATTGGAATAAAACCCTAAAAATCGCCATAATAGGCTTAGTAGTCTCTTTGATTTATATATTGATAGAGGGCGTATCTGCCTCACAATGGCTAGTAAGTTATTTTGTTGCATTCGGGTTTCATAGCTTAATATTAAAAAAATTGATAGACGAACCGTTAAATATAAAAAAATAAAATGCACACAAAACAACTTTTACTCATTCTCGCAAGTAGTTTAGGCGCATTATATGCTGAAACTATTGAAATGTTTTTAAATGAAAAATGGCAATTTTTAGCGATACTAATGGTGGTGCTTGTAGATGCTATTTTAGGCATATCAAGGGCTTTTATGCACAAGCAATTTAAAACCCAAAAAGCTTTTAAAGGAGTATTTATGCTAGTTGCCTTCTGGCTCATACTAGCAATGCTTTTAACTATTGAAAAAGGCTTTCCTTATGCCTCTTTTTTAAGCGAAATGGTACTATTACCCATTTGTGTTTTTCAAATAACAAGCATAGTAAAAAACGCGCACTTAATGGGTTTGATAAATGGACCCTTAGCAGATAGGATTTTAAGAAACATTGATAGCCATAAAAAATGAATGCTTAAAGTAATCTTCAAACCATAAAGTAATGATAGCAGCTAAAATAAAATACATAGCCATACATTGTACAGCTGGCTATGGCAATGTACAAGCCATAAAAAATTTTTGGAAAAACACGTTAAAGTGGAAAAACCCCGGCTATCACGTTATTATTGATATTGATGGCACAGTACATTATATTCATCCTTTTGATAAAGCAGCAAATGGGGTGCGGCATTTTAACAGCGTATCATTGCACATCTCCTACATAGGCGGGGTTGATCCTAAAAACTATAAAAAAGCCGTTGATACTAGAACAGATTTACAAAAGCAATCTATTGAAAAAGTTATTATTGAAATGCGTGATTGGCTACAGGCTAATGGAAAGACAGACATGGAGTCTAATTTTTTTATTTTAGGTCACCGTGATTTTAGCCCAGATGTTAATAAAGATAATATAATTGCAAGCTGGGAGCGTATAAAAGAGTGTCCTAGTTTTGACGCAATTAAAGCATATAAGCACTTAAACTGTAATGCCTCTGACCAAACGCTTCCTTATAATTTACAAAAATAAAAAAAATCAACACTATTAATTTGAATTATGGATGTAAAAAAAAATACTTTGTGGCTTGTTTTAATAGGCCTTTTGCTTTTTTGGGTAGGGCACACTCACTTTAAATCTAGTCAACAATCAAAAAGACTTAACAAGATAATAGAAAGCGTACAGATTGATTACTCTAATCAAGTAGATAGCCTATTAAGTAGGCAATTAAAATATAAAGACACGGTAAAGTTACAGCGCAAAAAAGCAGATAATCTTATTGAAAAAATATTAGACTTGACCCAGAAATCACAAGTAATTAAAACTCAAAAAAATGAAGCAGTTAATAATATTAATGGTTTTGCTGAATACAAACTGGACAGCATCCTCTCAAATTTCAGGCTTACAGATAGCCCAAAAAAAAGAAATAGCAATCGCGCTAATTGAATACCCTTTTTTAAAAGCACAAGTAAGTAATGAATCTCAATTAAAAATATATTGTCAACAAGCTTTAAAATCGCTAGAACTCTTAATTGATGCAAAAGAAGAACAAGTAAACGCTTTGCAACAGGCAAATTTATTGTTATCAAAACAGCTAAATATAAAAAACGAACAGTTAAAAATCAAAAAAAAAAGTAAAGGGTTAATTTGGCTCCTAGTAGGCATAACAGCTGGAGTAACAACAAGCGTGTTTTTAGTTAAGTAACTTTTTTAACGTTCGTTTTTTATAAAATAAGTATCAATTCAATCCCCTTTTTTTATAGTCTTGAGTTTATCTACTCGATACTTATCTCTAATCTTTAACTGTAAAAAGATTGCATCGGCCTTTGATGGAGGGGTTTCAAAATTCCAAGCCCCCGCGTTGTCACAAAAGCCGTAATGCTTCATAAGTGGCATTAGTCTAGTATCTAGTTTGTTTTTTTTTGACCACTCAGTATAGGTGTCTCTGGGGGTTTTTGATTTAGATCGCAAATAAAACAACCTAAGCTTCTCGTATAAATCATCTATTTTTTTATGAAATGAAAATACATAAGCCAGGTCGTTCATAATGAAAAGATCATTAGTTGTAATACTTATTTGACCCACATTTCCTGCGGTTCCAGAATTTCTTTTTATCTTTGACATAGTAATTAATTTTGGCTAAGTAAATTCTGAATTCATATTTTTTATGAATTCAGAACAAGCCTGTTTTATAGGGATTATTTTTTATAGTCGATTATTCCGTTGTGAGAACATTCAATGTGGTGCTAAATTTTAGCATCACATTTATTTTTTGTCTAATTATTGTTTCTATCCCATGATTGTGAAAACTTTTTATTTTTAAACAATTCTGCTAACCCAGATATCTGTTTTAACCTTAATAATTCGTCTGCGTCCATTCCTATGTTTTTAAGAATCCAAGCATCAGACATTCCTGCTTGTGTTAATTCAGAAACAATACCTGTCATTAATTCAATTGAATGAGATCCACGAGCTCTGTTATGTCTAATTGTTGAAGCCATTCTATTACTTTCGTCTTTTTCGATAACAACAACAGGTAACTTTCCTTTTTCTCTTTTGTAAATATCTCTATGTTTTAACATTACAGTATACCTATGATAACCGTCTACTATCTCATATTTATCAATTTCTGTTAAATAATAACAGACAATTGGCATAGTATAACCATCTTCTTTAATAGATTGATACAACAGCTTCATTTCAGGCGGTGCAACACTATTTGGGTTGTAGGTATTTGCTTGTATTTTATCTATAGATATTGCTTTTACCTTGTAAACTGGACTTATCATAATATTGATTTATATTTTGTGATTGCTGATTTCCTTCTTTGCATTTCATTTTTAGTTAATGAAAAACCCATATACTTGCATAAATGATCATTTTTCATAATACAAATACACATTCTTTTAAATGTTGGTATTTCTTTAGCTTCTGAAATATTTACATCATCTAAATAATCCATTCTTACTGGTTTCTTTTCTGTTTTGTAATTTGAACTTTCTGAAATTTTAATCTTAATACCAGATTCTTTTAATTTTTCAATTACTTCATTAGATAAAACACCACCTTTTCTTTTCCAAAACTTTATAGAGGTTTCTAATTTGCACAAGTAATTTTCTTTTGTGTCTTCAGGTAAGGTAGACAGCAGAAAGTGCATATAACTTTCCCAACTATGATTTGCAGGTAATTTAATTGTTTGCCACCCCATTGCTGTAGTACCTCCATAAAGTCCTGTAAAATTAACACCATTAACTCTACCAATCATTTTTGCCCAATTGTGCGGATCTATTATTTTGTATAATTTTAAACTTTCTTGAGCTGTAGAGATAAAAGGACTTGCAACTCTTTGTTGTTCTATTCCAACCCCTGCTTGATAATACAAATCATATAACTTATTATAACTCCACTCAAACTTAGCGTTTGCAGTCCATACGTCAGTGGTTAGCCAATCATAAATGGGGTAGGCATTATATACGTTTTCAGAAATCGTTTTAGTCCATTTTATACCTTGGTAATTCTTGTAATTTTTTTCAGAATGAATAGCACGCCATCTGTGCAGGCTTTCCTGCGTTCTAATACCTACCAAACAAGCTGTTTTATTTGCTTTGTTTTTCTTGTGATACCAAGTACTGAATTTAGTTTGAAACTCATAATCAGTCATTCCTTTTTTCCAAAAATCAAAACTATGATTATCTTCTGTAATGGCGTTTTTAGGCATTTTTCTAACCCAAATATTCTCTTTAGATTTCTGCCAAGGAAACCAATATCTTTCTGTCATAGATGTACAGGTCGTTACTTTTATAGGTAGGCAAACTCTGTACACTTCAAAAATATCTGAATTACTTTCTAAAACATCATCTGTATAATCTGTAGTCATTTGGTATTGCGCTTCATAGTCTAAATGAAAAACACCTACTTTTTTAGTGATCTTATTTTTACGCATATAATCGACTACTAAATTTAACATAACGCCACTATCCTTTCCTCCTGAAAATGATATATAGATGTTGTCAAATTCTTCAAATAATAATTTTATCCTTTTATTTGCCATTTCATAAACATTCATATTGCCTCTTTTTTAAACTCTTGTAAGGTCATTTTTTTAAATTCTTGCAACAAGTCTTTTTTCTTATTTACATTGTCCCACATTAAAGATTCTAATCCACAATTTCCTTTAAAACGCCTAACGATACAATCTTCTTTTTGTCCGGTTCTGTATATACGTTTTTGGATCTGATCTAGTAAACCATAATCCCAATGCTGTTCAAACAATACCATTTCATTATATTTTTGAAGATTTAAACCGTGTGCGTGTTTCTGCCAGCTTAATATTCTTGCATCAGGAAACAAAGCCTTTAATTTATTTTGAGTAGCTATATATTTTGCTACAACAAGCGTTTTTGGTTCTCTTTTTAAAACAGCTTTTAATAGTACTATTTTTTCAGCATTTAAAGAGTAATTATTTTGTAGCCTTTGGGTTAAACTTAAAAAGAAATTAGGTTTTGCCATTAGCCACTCATCAGACAAAACTTGATCTATAACTCTAGTATGCTCATTCATCTCTTCTTCTGAAAGATTAAAATTAACCTCTATATTTTGAAGATTAACATCTAACATTAAGTTAGATCTAAAAATATAAGGTTCTATCAATTTATACAAATAATCTAAATTGTGATATTTAACAATCCATTCTTTAGTTCTGGATTTACTACCTTTTCGTATTGTAGTTATTTTATATTCGCAAAAATTGTTTTTAAATTGCGTTTCATTCATTTTTAAAATAGATGGTGATAAGAATTCCATTTGCGCCCATAAATCAAGTAAATTTCTACTTAATGGTGTACCGTTTAAAATGTATCTATACTTTACTAATGTTGCTAAAGTTAAAATTCTTCTAGTTCTTTTTGCATCGCTATTTTTTATTTTCAAACTTTCATCTACAATTAAAACAGCTTTTTTTGCTTTAGATAATTTTGCGTGAAGTTCTAAATATGTTTTATCAGAATTTTGAATACTTTCTATACCAATTAAATCAAAACTACAGTTAAAACCACCCCATTTATTTATTTCAAACAAAGTACTTTCTTTTTCGTTGGTGGTATTTATGCATTGATAAGGTGCAAAATATAAAACGTAGTCTGGTTTAATTTCGTTTACCAGCTCAACACAAGGTCTGGTTTTTCCTGTTCCTGCATCCATAAAGAAAGCGCCAACATACATTTGTTGAAGTTTCTTTTTACTCTCTATCTGTTGCTCTAATAAGGGTTTCATCTTTTTTAATATTAGAAGCATCAAGCTTTTTAGGTGTATGATGCTCAATCGTTATATTGCCAATATTCTTACCTTCTTTTGTGAAAATTGTACTTTTTTTTGTTGAATACTGTAGGTTTTTCTTTTCTAGTATCCATTGTGAAATCCAATAAGCGTCACTTTTAGAAACATCAAAATCCTGGCCGTAAAATTGGGAAGCCGGTATAAGCGCTTCGCTGCCATCAAATGCTATTGCTTTATAGCATTTAGGTGAGATTGAAACAAACGACTCCAATCTCACTGAAATACACTTAGGCATTATACAGAGGTTGCATAAAGGAAACTTTTTAAGGTAACAGTTTCTTTGAGTTTTAATTCTTTGAAAATCTCAATTAAATTATCGGTATGCTGCTTTCTAAAAGATTTATTAAAGTTAAAATTAATATCATATTCTTCTTTAGATCTACAACATTCTGTTTTCATCTTTTCAGAAATTATAATATTTTCTTTCCATAATTTAACTGACTTATCAGTCGATAAAATTTCGCCAGCAATGCGGCTTCCTCTATCAGAATCTGAGGGAGTTAATATCCATTTTTCTATAACTTGCTGGTTTTCTTTTAATAAAAGTTGATGTTGTACAGATCTATCTGTTTCGTATCCTTCAAAATAATAAGCATTACCTATATAGCAATCTACTTCGTTGATTAAAAATATTGAGTCTTCGCTATTAATTTCTAATTGTCTGTTTAAAGTTTCCATAATTTCTGTTCTAAAGTGTTAGTGTTAATTATTGTACCCTACAAATATATACTTTTAATTAATATATTGCAAGCAATTCACAATAAATTTTAAAAAAAGTATCAATTCTACCCCCTTCTCACCTTCTTTAAAACCATGTAACGTTCAAAACCTAGCTATTAAACCAACTTTGTGGCAAATAATGATGATGAATTTTAAAACACTTCTTTATGAGCTTTCGCACGGTGAGTGGTTAATGTCCTTAGGGCATTTAAACCAGTTGCGTGATAGCATCCTTACAGGCGTTACTTCAAAGCATACTATGAGCCAGACCCAGCAGGAATATAAACGTCCAGAGGCTATTGACTGTATTTCATTTTACAATGAAGATGGGGCTCGCGTCAATGCGCGCAATGTTAATGAAATACCTGAAGGTAGCGTTGCGGTTGTACAAGTTGTAGGTGGAATGATGAAGTACGGTAGCTGGTATATGATAGGCGCTGATGAAGTTATAGCCCAGTTAGATTTTGCAAATAATTTGCGAAATGTTGCCGCTATACTAATGTACGTAGATGGTCCAGGTGGAGCAGTTGCCGCTATTGCTCCTTTTATTGAATTTGGCAAACGCAAACGCAAGCCTGTAGTGGCTGTTTGTGACAATGCACTTTCCTTGCATTTTTGGATGGTTCACGCGGTGGCAGATCACGTGATGGCAGACAATATTATTTCAGCAAGATTTGGAAGTACCGGCGTAATGAGCTCCTGGATGGATTTCAAAAAATACTGGGAATCTTTAGGCATAGAAGAACACGCTGTCTATGCAGATGAGTCTACTCATAAAAATGAAATTTGGCGCATTATGGATAATGATCCAGTTAAGGGCGAACGTATGTTAATTGATATGCACCTATCCCCTACTGCAAAGATGTTTCAGGATTTTGTTAAAGATAAAATGCCGCAAATGAAACAAAGCGTAGAAGGTGTAATGACCGGTCGAACCTTTGGGGCTCAAGAAGCACTTGCTAATGGAATGATTCACAGCATAGGTAGCCTACAAAAAGGGATGGAAATGGCGCAAATGCTAGCAGAAGTAAATAATAACTAGAGTATAAATGAATATTAATTATAAATCCTAAGTAAAATGAAAAGATTGAAAAAAACAATCGCACAGGTAAAAGAGCTCTTAGGGATTGATTCAATCCCATTTGAAAACGGAGCCTCAAACTTTGCGCCAGATGAAAAAGCCAAGCTTGAAAAAGCGATGGGGGCACAGCTCACTCAAAAAGTGATTGATGCCATTGACAAAGAAGCTAATACTATTTTAAAAGAGCAAGGCGAGAATACCGTGCTTACAGAAATTGAGGCAGAGCTTGCAGAGGCTTTAAAAGACACTAACATTTCCGCAGATGAAGCCGTGCAAATAGCTACAGATGCAAAAAAAGCAGACCCCACAGCACCAGACGCAGAGACTATTTCTCTAAGCGAGAAAGTGCAAAAGCTATCTCAGCAATTAATTGAAGAGAAACGCAAGAGCGATGCCCTTGTAGCAAAACTGATTGAAGATCCGGAAGGCGATGCTCCAGTGGCTAAAGGCATTGTTAAAGAAACAAATGTTATGAAACACAGCAAGACACACCTTATGGCTACTAATAATGCCTATGATGCTTTTGATGGACGTACATGGAACCAGCGCGCAGCAGGTATCACAAAATCCTTTACCGACTGGGCAGGAGATAACGGCGTTAGTGTAGGCAAGTTAAATCAGGATATGGATCACTACTTTAGAGAAAATCCTGAGTCTATCAGCTCTTACATCTGGGATATGTTTGGACTTCCTGCAAATTGGAAAAAAATACCTAACATAACGCACGAGCGTGCCACAGCGACTATTACGACTAAGGAGATCACTCAGGGGCGCAAGTTGCCTTGGTTGCCTAAAAACGAGCAAGAAATTGAGCCAGAGATTGGCCGTATTTTTCCAGTACAAATTGACGCGCAGTATGTGGGTCAAATGTTACAGGACCTTGAGGAATCTTGGTTAAGTAAATTTGTAGGCGGAGGCTCACAGCCTTATAAAACTAGTTTTGTTGCTTACTTAGCAGGAGAGCTTAACAAGCAAGCACGTATTGAAGATAGAATTAGTTCTGTTTTAGGAATACACGTTAAAACACCCAATGGTGCTACCTCTCCAGGTTTAATGTTAAGCCGTCAGGATGGTTTATTATTCCAAGCGTGGAAAGCTATTTATGTAGATAAAAAGGTGAAGACAAAAAACATTGGCACACCTACATCTATCAACATATTAGACCACGTGCGTGATATTATTGAAAAGAATTTACCTCGCACAGTGAGAGATACGCGTATGCCTTTAGAGCTGTATATGTCTGCTCATTGGGCAAGAGCATATAGTGATGCTTACAGACGCAAGCACGGTAACGAAACAGATTTTGATGGCAACACAATGTCTATTCAAAACTTTAGCAATATCAAGATAGTTGTGCTAGATGACCTTGCAGAAACAGACTTTATGTTTATCACAGATCCTAAAAATGTTTCTATTTTAGAAAACATTCCTGCGGAAAAGTCTATGTACCGTTTTGAGTACCTATTGCGTATGATTTACATTTTAGGCGACTACAAGCTAGGTATTATGTTTGATCACTTAGGCCGTGAAATTGCAGACAATGACCCTCGTGCTTTTTCATTGCAAATGTTATGGACTAACGGTGTACCTCCTTTTCCTGCAGAGCGTTTTGTACCAGTATTTGACGATACCTCAGGTAAAGTGAAAATCAAGTACCCTAACCTTCAAGTAGTATCTACGTGGAATACTGATATTACAGAAATCACAGGCACTAAGGCTGGGATGGTTGTAAAAATCAAAGGAGATAGCACTTTAGCCGCCGCTCGCAATGTAAAGCGTAACGCTAATTTATTGCTTACAGCTACAGACTTCCCGCTTAACACAGGTGGTACACTTACACTATTTGTGCAAACAGATGGAAAGTTAAAAGAGTTGAGCCGTACCTCACAGCCAGACCTTATAGTGCAGGAAGATGTAACCTTCAACACTAATATAATTGATGCAGGACAAGGAAGCGACCAGATATTTAACGGTACCACAGTTACTACTCTAGCCGAAATTATAAACGGTAACGAAGGCCAAGAGTTGAAGTTGACACAAACGTCAACCACAGCGCTTACCATTAACAGTGTGGCAGGAAACTTACAAGTAGCTAGTGAAGCTGTACTTGATGCTGTAAATGATACAATATCATTTGTAAAAGTGGACGGTGTATGGATTGAAACATCTAGAACCATAGCCTAATTAATAATCTAAGTCCCGTTAGGCAACTAACGGGACTATTTAAAAACTAAAAATTTATGTTACGTTCAGTATATAAAAATAGAAGTGATTTTAGCCCAGGAGCGGCAACGCCAAAAGCTCCTAACGTTACTATCATTTTAACAGACGATTTAGTAAGCACTCCAGATAGAAACGCTGGTGGTGTCCTTATGGAAGGGAATTTTGTATTTAAACCGGGTACGGGTCCTTTACAATGCTACATGACGGCTTCAAAACAAGCACCCTCTTTTGAAGGTGAAGGCGAAGAAGATTCAATAAGTGTAAAGCACAAGTTTGATGGGATGCACCCTGGTGATGCGCTTGAAATTAATGAGCTAGTGCAAGGTTTAATGGGTCAAAATGTAATTATTATTTATGGTAGTTGCTCAAACACTATTAAAAAAGTGTATGGTACGCCCTGCGCGCCACTACAGTTAAAGCCTAGCTTTGTTGCTAATAATGATATGACAGGTCACACACTTGTTTTTGAAGCATTTCAAAAAACAAAGTATCTACCAGGTCATTATTTAGGCGAGTTACCTACGGGTAATCCTACGGCTGTAGTAGGTGCTGCTGTTGAACTTTCTGTAGCGGATGGTTTCCAATACAAACTAGCGCCATTTGCAAGCACAGCAAGTATCACAGCCGAAAATACAGACTTACCAGCAGGTACCTTTGTAACGCTTATAGGTGGTGGTGGTGCAAACCCAGCTACTTTAGCCACAGGCGCAGGTAGTGGGGACAATGCAGATGTATTGCTTAGAGGCGGTGCAAACTGGATAGCCCTAGACGGTGCAACCATTGATCTAGAAGTATTTGATGACGGTACTACTACGCACTTAATAGAGCGTAAAAGAAGCTAGTAATAGCAGTTTTTTGAGTTAGTTGTTAGGAAAGCAATGCCTGTTATGGGCGTTGCTTTTTTTCATGTAACAAATAAAGGTGTATATCATAATTACATTTGAAGTTATAAGCAATAACTCTATAAAATTTTTAGTATGAAATCAACTGTTTTAAAAGTACTGAGAGATACATCTCTTACTACTCCTAATAAATACAATGCTTTGATGGAGCTGTTAAGCAACACTACGGAGGCAAATCCTGTTTCCTTACGCTCCTACAATCAAGCAGGTGCAAATGAGCAAACCATCGCACTAATCACTTATGACCTTCAAAAATTTTACGGCATTAAAGATGCAGAGCTTCGTCCTGGGTATATTGATCCTTCTAAAAACCTGAAAGCGGTTAAAGCAGCATCAACGAATGCGCAAATTAGTGACGATGCTATTTTAGGATTTGACCTAAAAAACGCAAATTACCACAAGGACTTAAAACCTTTTGCCCTCGCCCTTGCCCTAGCTAAAAATATTGAATTGCCAGATGCTAATTCAAAAACCCTTATTGATTTTATACAAGAGCAACAAAACAGCCTTCAACCAGCTCCTGATTTTGTAAATCCATTTACAGATGCTTCTATTGAGGCAAAGCAAGGATTAAAGCTTAGAGATGAGTTTCCTTTTTTAAGCGACCCTAACGCTCCTATCAAGTTAAAAGGACTTGTTACAGACAAGCTCACGGCTTTTTATGCTGTGCTAGATGCGCGCAAAGAGTTGTTTGGGCAACTAGATGAGCAAGGAAACCTTATTGAGGACGCACCGCTTAACGAAGAGAGAGCTTTAGATCTTTGCAAAAGTGCTGTTGAAAATTTTGAGTTAAATCAGTTGATTTATGACGAGCTCAACCACTTTAAAGAACACGGTATCATTTTAGGCAAGCACCCTGTTTTTGCAGCCGAAGTGCTACAGCGTGAGGTTGACGAAATGAGCGACAATGATGCCCACAAGGCAATTAGAACTATTAACACCTACATTTCAAAAGAAAAAAAGAAACTAGCCAGCGCTAAGACAGATGAATCTACCATAAAAATCCAGCAAGTAATTGAGGGACACGTTACAAAAATTGACTTACTAAAAATCAAGCTAGGTCTTGAAAAATAAATTTTTTGATACTAAAGAGGTAGATAAAAATGTATCTACAGGCAAGGCTTCAACAATGTATCGCTCACAATATTTATTAGCGCATTTTGAAAAGCTTTCAAATATTGAAAAAGAATTAACAAGGTTACCTTCAGAGGAGGAGTTTTTTTTTCTTCAAACTGAAAAACAATTTAACGCCTTTACCTTTATTCCTGCGGTAGCAAAAGTACACAGCATTCGTCATTTATACGCCTGTACATATAGTTTGAGCCGTAGAACCATTGAAGCCCTCATTGAACTGCACGACAAAGGGTTGATTGAAGCAATCACGTTAAGTATTAGTGATAGTTTAATTAAAAGAAACCCAAAAACGGTAGACCTTTTAGTCGCTCAAATATCTAGCCGTGCAAATATTAAGGTGTTATTTACTTGGAGCCACGCAAAAGTTGCGCTTTTAGAAACAAATGAAGGCTATTATGTTATTGAAGGAAGTGGTAACTGGAGTGAAAACGCTCATTATGAGCAGTATATTTTTGCAAACAGCAAATCACTTTTTGATTTTAGAAAAGAATTATTCACCGCCGTGAAAGTTCGCTATATAGCAGACACAAACGGCCTTAAACAGTTGTAGTATGAAAGTAGATGCAAAAAAAGTAATGGATTCAAAAACAGTTCAAAATCCATTTTTACCACAAAACATGGTGAAATCAGTAAAAAAATTCCCTGCGGAAACCCCTGTTAGCGCAAAAAAGAAATCTAAACGATCTCCTGAAAAGAAAAAGTAGTAAGTCTCTTAAAAAAACATCCAGTGCTTTATTATAAGCAAATTCACAACGCAAAACTATGAGTTTAACGGAAGAAGAATATGAAGCTATTGAAGATCTTGCTGGCTGCAATTATGGACCCAACAGGATAGCTAAGTATTTAGGGGTAGATATAGCTTCATTTATGAGCGCTTGGTATAATTCTGAAAGTGAGGTACGTAACCGGTATGATAAAGGGCAATTGCAAAGTGAGTTTTTAATAGCTCGCAAACGTAAAGAAAACGCAGAAAAAGGAAACCTCACCGCAGACCAGCAACATACTAAGGAGCTAGAGCGTAGACGTAATGAAGATATAAAAATGCGCCTTCTATACGGAGGCGCACCTATTATTCCTATATAATGAATGTACAGAAAGCAGTTGAAAAACTAGACATAGATGCTATTATAGAATTTAGGGACAGTGGCACAATCACTAATGTCCCTGAAGAAGTAGTTTTGTACCTTCAAGAAATGTCAAAGGTGCACGGGATGATTTTGAGAAACGATCAATATGGGGGTAGAGATGCTGTTATTAATCATTTAATGAAATTTGATGGATACAGCCAATACCTAGCCTCAAAAATTTATAACGAAACCACAGAGTATTTCTATACTGGCAGAGAAATTTCAAAAGAAGCTCACAAAAATAGATTAGCAGACCTGATGGAGCGAGGCATAAACACCGCCCTTGCCCTCGCAAAAGACAGTAGAGATATAGTGATGGCTATTGGAAAGATTCCAGAAGTAGCAAAATTACTAGATTTAGACAAAACAGATGCAGAGCTTTTTCCGCAGTCTCTTTTATCTCGCCCTATAAAACTATACACATCTTCTGCGGAAGATTTAGGAATGCCCAAAATAGATCGTTATGCCCTAGGTGCTATCATTGACAGTTTACCAATGATTAGTGATGCGGCAAAAGTAATGTGTAAGCGAGACAGCCAATTATTACCCGTTAAATTTTTTAGAGATGATAGACCTACAGAATGATGCCGTAGAGGGCAGGTATGCAAGTTGGGTAAAGCAAGGGATTGATTTTATTGCGCCTAAAAATTTGATGCTCGTAGCGGGACGTGGTACTGCAAAAACTACAGACATATTAGCGGACAGGTCTATTGATATCAATTATGATATGCCCCGCTCTATGCTCGCCCTTGTGAGCGATACATACGTCAATAGCTTAACAAACATTGTTCCTTCATTACTGGAAGGATGGCGAGAGCGCAAAGGATGGATAGAAGGCATCCATTATGTTACAGATGAACGCCCGCCCTCACACTTTGCCACCTGTTACAGGCCTGTTATTAATTATAAACATACGATATCCACCCACACAGGATGCCTTTTTAGATTGGGCAGTCTTGATCAAGCTTCCTCACTTGCGGGTGGTTCGTATCAACATATATTTGGCGATGAGTCAAAGTATTTAAATCCTAAAAAGTTAAAGACATTAATGCCTGCCCGTCGTGGTTTCCCTGAGGTAGCACATTCTATTTATTACAGGGGATTGACCTTTACAACAGATATGCCCAATGTGGTAGAAGGGGATTATGACTGGATACTCAATCACGAAAAAAATATGGATATTGAGCAAATAAAACTAGCCTTGCGCGCTGGTTCTGTGCTCAATGAAATACGCAAGGAGTTTTATACGGCTTGCGAAAAAGGAAAAGATCAAAATGCCATTTCAAAAATTCAAAAAAAGTACACTCGCTGGTATGAGCGTTGGTACAGGTCAAGGATAGACAGCACCTTTTTTTACATGGTAAGTAGTTTTGCAAACGCAGATATTTTGCAACCTGGTTACTACAAAGATGTTTTAGAGAGTGATGGTATTGAGGAATTTAAATCGTCCATCCTAACCTTAAAGCCCACGGTAAAACCTGGGGAGCGTTTTTATATCAACCTAGGCAAGCACCATTTTTATGATGATGGTGTGAACAATCAATATTATATTGACAACTTTGGACTTTCAGACAAAGTAAGGCATACAAGCTATACGCTCAAGTATGTAAACCCAAAAGAGGAGCTTGACGGCGGTATGGATTTTGGCGATATGATGAGCCTTGTCATAGGTCAAGAAATGGGTAGTTATTATTATTGCCTTAAAAATCATTACACCTTAGCCCCTGAAAACCTAAAAGATTTAGCCAGGCAGTTTATAGATTTCTGGGAGCCACACCCTACAAAGGTGTTAAATTTGTTTTATGATCGTAGTGGAAACCAGTATCACAAAATACGCCGTGATATGGCTAGTGAATTCAAGGACCATATAGAAAATTATGACGGCGCACACACAGGCTGGACAGTAAATTTAATGAGCGAAGGGCAGGAAACCATTTACCATCAGCAGGAATTTGATTTTGCTAAAAAGTTAATGGGCGGATATTATGATGCTTTACCACAGCTAAAAATTGACCAGTACCAGTGCAAAGAGTTAAAGGCTAGTTTAGAGCTAGCAAAGCAAATTATGGCGCGCCACGCACAGACAGGTAGTGCCTATCTTAAAAAAGACAAGAGTAGCGAAAAGCTACACATAAGCAAGTTGCCTATGTTTTCTACAAATATGAGTGATGCGTTTAAATATTTGATGTACCGCCCAGATTGGGTGCGCTTATCTCTCAGAGAGGAAAAACAAGAATGGAGTAGCCCTGAGGTTATTAGTGGGGATTAATAAAAAAGAAAAAAGAAATCCCGAACTTCGCCCGTAAGGGCGAAAATTCGGGAGCGAATTTTGAAATAAAAAAATAGTTATTTAAGTAGGTTTCGTTTTACTTTCGGACTATTACCAATATTGGACGTTAAGCGTTTTCAGGTTTTTTTTTACGAGGTACATCTCAAAAGCCGTGATACAAAATTCATCCTCTTGCGCATCTTTAAAAGGTGTATTCGTTAAAATCGTTTTGCTGTGGATTTGCTTCCTCTATAAATTTTTGAGCTATTGCTTGTGATTTATCAAAAGCTTTGCCACATTGTTTTTTAAAAAATGTATAGTCTCTCATATTAAAAAGTGCCGTAAATCCTTTTGAGTTTAAAATTTGCTTTACTTGATTTGAGAGTAAAAAAGCTGTATTTTTGTTTTCTATATTTTTGTTGGTCATAACGAGAATATTTAATTGTTAAGCCCCTTTGCACCGTGAAATGCATAGGGGCATTTTAATTTTTAGATACTGTAGTTTAAAATTGTTTTTTCGCTTTCAGACAAAAAACGCTCTATGATTTTTGTGACTACCTCCGTAACTTCCTCCACTACTTGTGAGTTGCTAATATCTAAACTAAATCCTTTAGCGTTTGAAAGTGTTATTTTCTCCTGCGTGCCATCACTACTTAATATAAATTTCTCTAGTTCGTCTTTCTTTTTTTGAAGAAACTCATGTTTATCTGCAAGGATTAGCATGTTTTGCATTTTTTTAATTCTCCCCTCTGCTGTTGGATTTAAAATATCATTAAGTTTAGTCGTGGTTTTTTCTACTATTGCCCCAGTGACCTTTTCTTTTGATACATTAGTACTTTTGTTTTCCTTAATACTTGGTTTTAAGTCTTTTACCTTTGTTTCCATAATATATGTTTATATGATTAATAATATTAAAGATACACAATATTAGTCAATCTGACTAATATAATAACAATAAAATAGTAAAAAAAAGCATTTTTAAAAATCAATGTTTTCGTTTAAAAAACGTGTCTTCTTGGGTTTATAAAAAAAAATAAAACTGTAATGTTTTAAAAATCAAGACACAAACATTTAATAATTAAAAATTATTAAATGTTTTGTCTAACTCAC
>Ga0136588_1000322_pt1 | contig 18035 bp, 15 predicted proteins | sample AntRauMFilla1564_FD_104782 | JGI IMG/M metagenome (GOLD analysis project Ga0136588, IMG submission 104782) | Saline lake microbial communities from Rauer Islands, Antarctica - Metagenome Filla 1 #564 | ecosystem: Environmental > Aquatic > Non-marine Saline and Alkaline > Saline | place... | reverse complement strand
ATGAGCAATTAGTAGAGTAGTGAGTATGCGGCAATATCGAAAATGTAATATTTTTGGGTAGCGAAAGCGCATCAGCAGCTTATGCGCCTGTGTCATCTATTATAATGGCAAGCTGCATTTTTTTTGCTGCACTGGGGCAATGGGAGCAGCGCGCATTAAAATCTTTTCACTAATATGGCTTTCAGGCACAGTCAATATCAGCGCTGAAAAAGCTAGCGCTGTTTCTTGCAGTCTAGGTCTTCATCTTTAATAAAATAAAAAGGAGGTGCTGCCATTAACTGGTTAACGTGGGTTTAATTTAAATGCATATCGGTCTATCCACGCTTTTTTGACGCAAACCAGTGATAGAATTTAAGCACTGCTTGCCATGTTTATTGCCTCTACTTGATAAATGAAGCGCATGATAATTTTTTATCAAAAACGGCTACTATATTATGCTTGCATACGCTTTATTATCTGCTGTAGATAATCATGAGAACAACCAAAATTTAAGCGGAAACAGCTGCTGTCACCGAAGTCTTTGCCGGGCGATGGCCCTACACCCTTATCTTCTATCCACGTTTGTGTGTTATCTACACCTAAGTCGCCAGCGTTAATCCATAGCAAAAATGTAGCTTGAGGTGACACCGCACTTAAACCAGAAATTTCATTTACGGCCTTTACCAAATAATCTCGATTACTGCGCAGGTATGCCAACTGTTGCTTACGCCAGTCATCGCATTCATTGAATGCGGCTTCAACCGCAACTAAACCCAGTACATTTGGCCACGGCACAATCCCGCCCATAGCGTTAACGAAACTGGCTCTTACCTTTGCATTAGGAATAATGGCGAACGAGGTACCCAAGCCGGCTACATTAAAAGTTTTGCTAGCGGCCATCAGCGTAATTGAACGCTCACTAATGGCGTCTACTGCGCCTGCCGGAATATGTGCAACATCATCTAAAATTAAATCGCAGTGGATTTCATCGCTGCACAATACAACCGAGTGCTCATTGCAAATTGCCGCAATTTTGTCTAACTCTTGTTTTTGTAAAACTGAGCCGACAGGATTCATAGGATTACACAGTAAAAACAATTTGCACTCAGGTTTTGCAGCCTGTTTGGCTAATTCATCAAGATCGAGCGTATAACGGTTATTGTCTAATATAGTGCCTATACACACTTGCTTTAGTCCATTTAAAGCAGGTGCTGCTAAAAGAGGCGGATAATTAGGAGTTTGCACCATAACCGAGTCGCCTGGCTGGCAGTAAGCTTTACACGCCATATTAAATGCAGGCACTACGCCTGGCGTCCACACAATCCAACTTGTTTCTATTTGCCAACCATATTGCGCAGTGCACCAATTAGCAATGGCTTCACTTGCAGGTGTATAGTGCTTAGGTAAGGTATAACCAAGCGCTGAGCCGGCAATACGTTTCGTTAAAGCCTCTGCTATTGGAGGTGCACAAGGGTATTCGGTGTCAGCAATCCAAGCCGGGAGTATGTCGCGCCCTTTGTACTTTTCCCACTTATACGCATAGGAGCCCTCTCGAGAAGGCGTATTGTCAAAATTCATAATTTGATCTCAGTAAAATATAAAGTAGGCTAGCAGCCACTGTAAAAAATCTCATCAAAATTTAAGGTTACGCTAAATAGACCTAGATGATAAGCGCAAACAATAAAAAACAGCGTTTGATTAAAAAAAGATTAACTTACGGGTGGTATATCAATGCAGCATTGTTTTATAAGATAGTGGTATTTTACAAGAAAGCGTTGCTTTGGGAGTGAGAAATAATAATGTTTATTACTGCAAAAGATTCACGCGCAAGTGAGTGCTTGCGCGTGAATTGTACTTATTAATATCCTATTTTTTAGCTGGGCGTGAGAAACGCTTGCGTTCGTTTTCGGTTAAAAGTTTTTTACGAATACGAGTGCTTACGGGTGTTACCTCAACTAACTCATCGTCATCAATAAACTCTAAAGCCTGTTCCAATGTGTACACAATTGGTGGCACTAATGTTTGCGCTTCGTCGGTACCTGATGCACGTACGTTAGTTAACTGCTTACCTTTAAGGGCGTTTACCGTTAAATCATTTTCGCGAGAATGGATACCAATTACCATACCTTCATACACTTCAACACCGTGACCAATAAACATGCGACCACGCTCTTGTAGGTTGAAGATAGCGTTAGTAAGCGCTTTGCCGGTCGCGTTGGCGATCAACACACCGTTTTTACGCGAACCAATATTTCCGCCTTTGTGCGGGCCGTAATGATCAAAGGTGTGATACAACAATCCGGAGCCAGACGTCATTGTCATAAAGTCGGTTTGAAAACCAATTAAGCCACGGCTTGGAATAATAAAGTCTAGGCGTACGCGGCCTTTTCCGTCCATAGACATGTTCGCCATTTCCGCTTTACGTAGGCCAAGCTGTTCCATCATAGTTCCCTGATGTTTTTCTTCAACGTCAACCGTCAGAGTTTCGAATGGTTCAAGCAGTTTCCCGTTTTCTTCCTTAAGAATGACCTCAGGGCGAGAAACGGCTAACTCAAATCCTTCGCGACGCATATTTTCAATTAATATGCCTAAATGTAATTCACCACGTCCCGACACTCTAAATTTATCAGGGTCAGCGGTTTCTTCAACACGCAAAGCAACGTTATGAATAAGTTCGGTTTGTAAACGCTCTAAAATGTTTCTTGAGGTAACGTACTTACCTTCTTTACCTGCAAACGGCGAAGTGTTTACTTGGAAGGTCATCGTAACAGTTGGTTCATCTACCGATAATGGTTTTAACGCTTCTACTTTGCTTATATCGCACACTGTGTCAGATATTTTAAGTTCGCCTAAGCCGGTAATAGCAACAATATCACCCGCCTCGCCTGACTCTACATCATAACGATCAAGACCTAAGTAGCCTAATACTTTGCTCACTTTAGCGTTACGTTTTTGGCCTTTTGCGTTAACTACGGTGACTTGCTGGTTAACTTTAACAACACCACGAGTAATACGACCTATGCCAATTACACCTACATAAGAGTTGTAGTCTAACTGAGAAATTTGCATCTGCAGGGGCCCTTCCTGGTCTGCCACAGGCGGTGCTACCTTTGCTACAATGGTTTCAAACAAAGGTGTCATATCGTCGTGTTTAACGTCAGCTTCGTTTGATGCCCAGCCATTAAGAGCTGATGCGTAAACAACATCGAAATCAAGCTGCTCGTCAGTGGCACCTAAATTATCGAACAAATCAAAAACTTGGTCTAAAACCCAATTGGGACGAGCGCCCGGTTTGTCTATTTTGTTGAGCACAACAATTGGCTTTAAGCCTTGAGCAAATGCTTTTTGGGTTACGAAGCGAGTTTGCGGCATAGGACCTTCTTGCGCATCTACTAGCAATAGAACGGAATCAGCCATCGACATGACACGCTCTACTTCACCGCCAAAATCAGCGTGCCCTGGGGTATCGATTATATTAATGCGATAGCCATTCCAGTTTAGAGCGGTATTCTTAGCAAGTATTGTAATGCCGCGTTCTTTTTCAATATCGTTCGAGTCCATCACGCGCTCTTCAGCTATGCCACGACTTTCTAAAGTGCCTGATTGTTGCAGAAGCTTGTCTACCAGTGTAGTTTTACCATGGTCGACGTGCGCTATGATCGCGATATTGCGAATATTTATTACTGACATTACAGATTCTCATTAGGGGCCGCAGACGCAATTTAGTGCGTATTCAGCTCGTTGTGATGGTTAAGATGGGCGCGGATTGTACAGATTTATTGGGAAATAAGCGACAAACTTTGCGGTTTTATCATTAAATAATCATTTATAAGGTTTACGCCCCACGTTTGAGGCATACTATGAGTCACGGAATTGTGAATCGTTCAACGTCCAGCGCACCTTAATTGTGCACTGGACGCATCACAAGCACTACAGTGGTGCATTTTATGCGCTGTAAGGCCAGGTGCTGCTCCCTACGACGCTGTTTTCACTGGTCTGTAGATAGTTTTAAAAATGGCACGTTTATCGCTTAACTGGTGATTTATGCGCCATCAGTTAAATTGTGCAATCAGTCTCAAAGACTGTAATAATAAATAAATGTTTTACTCAGCATTGCAGTACTGGCAATAAAAGTGTGCCTGGCCTGCAAACTCACAATAGTCACGAAACGGGAGTACCTTTATGTCATATGAGTCAGTAATGGAACTGATCAAAGAAACCGAAGCAAAATTTATTGATTTACGCTTCACCGATACCAAAGGCAAAGAGCAGCATGTTTCGATTCCTTCGCATCAAGTTAACGAAGACTTCTTTGAAGAAGGCAAGATGTTCGACGGTTCATCTATTGCAGGTTGGAAAGGCATTAATGAATCTGACATGGTTCTTATGCCTGACCCGTCAACCGCGGTTTTAGACCCATTTGCTGAAGAAACTCAAATTAATATTCGCTGCGATATATTAGAGCCTACTACCATGCAGGGTTATTCACGCGATCCACGTTCTATAGCGCGTCGTGCCGAAGAATATTTAATCTCTACGGGTATTGGTGACAAAGTGCTAGTGGGACCTGAGCCTGAATTTTTTATGTTTGACGATATACGCTTTCATACTGATATGTCTGGTTCGTTTTTCAAAATAGACTCTGAAGAAGCAAAGTGGAACTCGGGCGCCGAATATGAAGGAGGCAACTTAGGCCATCGCCCTGGCGTAAAGGGCGGCTACTTCCCGGTACCTCCAGTTGACTCAGGCCATGATATTCGCGCTGCTATGTGTATGGTTATGGAAGAAATGGGCTTAACCGTTGAAGCGCATCACCACGAAGTCGCCACTGCTGGACAAAACGAAATAGCCTGTTTGTTTAACACACTAGTAAAAAAAGCCGACGAAATTCAAATATATAAGTACGTTGTTCATAATGTTGCGCACGCCTATGACAAAACGGCGACTTTTATGCCGAAACCAATTGTGGGCGATAATGGCTCTGGCATGCACGTTCATATGTCAATTAGTAAAGATGGCAAAAATGTGTTTGCGGGTGACACCTACGCCGGCTTGTCTGAAGATTCACTTTTCTTCATCGGCGGCATTATTAAGCATGCTCACGCCATTAATGCATTCACAAATGCATCAACTAACTCTTACAAGCGCTTAGTACCAGGGTTTGAAGCCCCGGTTATGTTAGCCTATTCAGCCAGAAACCGAAGTGCATCTATTCGCATACCCTATGTAAACAGTGAAAGAGCACGTCGTATCGAAGTGCGCTTTCCTGACCCTACAGCTAACCCTTATTTGGCTTTCACGGCCCTACTAATGGCTGGTCTCGATGGTATTAAGAATAAATTACACCCAGGCGATGCAGCGGACAAAGACTTATACGATTTACCACCTGAAGAAGCGGCTAACATTCCGAAAGTAGCAGGTTCATTAGAAATTGCACTTGCCGCTTTAAATGAAGACAGAGCTTTCTTAACCGAAGGTGGTGTAATGTCTGACGAAATGATAGACGCTTACATCGCACTCAAATCTGAGGACGTACTAGCGATTAAACAGGCTGTACACCCACTCGAGTTTGATATGTACTACAGCGTATAAAAAATCATCGGTAAAAGTGTTTATGAACTAAGCATTTATTCGTTGATATACGAAGCCTGCACCTGCAGGCTTTTTTTTTAAACGATATCACGTAATATAAGGCAGTAAAGCAATTAAATTAGAGACTACCTGTGAATAAATTAAGGTTTAGTATATTTTCTACTGCAATTTTCGCTGCGTCACTGTTCGTTACAAGCGTGTCACAGTCAGCTAATAGCATGAATCAACAAGTTTACAAAACCATTCATAGTGACGGTACGGTTACCTATACTGATAAAGCCACTAACGATGCTGAAGCGATTGTGCTTAGTGCTCCAACGAGCACATTTGAGTCCCGTGCGCCTGCGCTCAAGCCGCTACTGCAAACCAGACAAAAACCAAGTGTAAACTATAAGTTGAGCATATTAAGCCCCCAAAATGATGCGACTATTCGCAGCAATATAGGTGAATTGTCTATAGGCGCTTCTATTGAGCCACGTATAGGCGGTTTTTATCAACTGCATATAAACGGTAAAGTACACGAGTCTGCTGCGGGCATGTTCGCGCTTCGCGATATGGAACGGGGCGCATATGAATATTCAGTAAAATTTATTAACAACTCAGGCAAGCTTATTGCATCAAGTGAAGCCAGGAGAGTATATTTACATCAAGCGTCAGCGTTAATTAACTAGTTTTTGTACATTTTATTTAATTAAGAGCTTTAGTACCCTTTTTAGACAACAAAGCGTCGCTGGTCTTGCTGTTTAAATACAGTTTGATGTTTGAATGCGCCATTACGGTGCAATGACTAATTAATTGCCCACGGAGCCACCCTTGATTGACGATCGTTATCACTACGAATTGTTATTAAATTCACTTAAAACAGCCCTCATTTTAGTCAATGATGAATTTGAAGTTAGTTTCGCTAATGAAGCTGCACTCAACTTACTTGAAACTGGTCTTAATCAAATAAGTGAACGTCCGCTAAGCGACTTCTTGGTGGACGACAGTGTCAATCAGCAGCAAATAATAAAAGCATTAGAAAACCAAGATGACTATCGTGAAACGGATGTTGTTATGTGCTTTAGAGATGGGCGTTGCACAACGGTTGATATCAATGCCAATATAATCACGGTAAACGGCCACATTATGGCCTTGTTAGAAATAAACCCTATTGACAAACAGCGAAAAATTAGCCAAGAATCTCAGCAATATGCACAGCAAGTGGCCGCTCGAGAACTTGTACGCGGGCTTGCTCACGAAGTTAAAAATCCCCTAGGGGGTATTCGCGGTGCAGCCCAATTATTGGAGAAAAAGCTGTCTGGTGCTGATGACAGAGAGTTTACGCAAATGATCATTGACCAAACAGATAGGTTGAGTAACTTAGTCGACAGGCTTCTAGGCCCCAATAGTTTGCCACACAAGCGCCAATTTAATTTGCATCAAGTGCTTGATAAAGTACAGTCGGTAATTATAAACGATCTAGCGTTTTCGATAGAGCTTCACCGAGATTATGATCCATCCATTCCTGAATTGTTTGCAGATCCTGATATGCTACAGCAAGCCATATTGAATATTACTCGTAACGCTTCTCAAGCTCTGCAGGCTCAAGATAAAACCAAAGACCATCGGCCTAGAATTACCTTTAGAACAAGAATAGAACGTCAGTGCGTCATAAAAGGGGTAAGGCATCAATTGAGCGCAAAAATCAGCGTTATTGATAATGGCCCTGGTATACCAAAAAATTTAAAAGACACCCTTTTTTATCCCATGGTAAGCAGTAAACTTCACGGTAGCGGCCTTGGCTTGTCTATCGCTCAAACACTTATTGACCATCATAACGGTAAAATTGATGTGCAAAGTTTTCAGGGCTTTACAGAATTTAATTTATATATCCCTATAATAGATAAAAAAACATCGTTAAATCAACAAAAGGATAAACGTATATGAGTCGCTCGGTATGGATAGTCGATGACGATAGTTCCATTCGCTGGGTCTTAGAAAAGGCCTTTACTGCCGCGAATATAAACTGCCTGTCGTTTGACAACCCTGAAGATTTACTGCTACAAATTCAATCAGGTCAAGCCCCTATGGTAATTGTGTCAGACGTGCGCATGCCGCAAATGGACGGCATGCAATTATTAGAAGAAGTGCATAAACACTTTCCTGATCTTCCCTTTATTATCATGACCGCACATTCTGATTTAGACAGCGCTGTAAATGCATATCGCGGCGGCGCATTTGAATACTTACCTAAACCTTTTGATGTAGATGAAGCTGTCGCGCTTACGCAAAGAGCATTAGACAATGCAAACGATCATACCAGTGGCACCAACTTTGAACCACAAGGCCCAGCTAAGGACATTATTGGCGGCGCACCTGCTATGCAGGAAGTATTCAGAGCCATTGGCCGACTATCACGCTCCTCTATTAGCGTATTAATTAATGGGCAATCAGGCACTGGTAAAGAACTCGTCGCGCAAGCCTTGCACAAACATAGCCCAAGAGCAAAACAAGCTTTTGTAGCCTTGAACATGGCCGCGATCCCCACAGAATTAGTTGAGTCAGAGCTATTTGGCCACGAAAAAGGGGCATTTACGGGAGCGCAAAACATGCGAACAGGCCGTTTTGAACAGGCTAATGGCGGCACCTTATTTTTAGATGAAATTGGTGACATGCCCATAGCGGTTCAAACACGATTGTTAAGAGTGTTAGCCGACGGTCAATTTTATCGTGTGGGAGGGCATAATCCAGTGATAGTAGATGTGAGAATTATTGCCGCTACTCACCAAAATTTAGAAGAAAACGTAGCCAACGGTAGTTTCCGCGAAGATTTATACCACCGTTTAAACGTCATTAAAATTCATATTCCTGCACTAAATCAACGCAGAGAAGATATTCCTTTGCTCGCCAAACATTTTTTGGCCAAAGCGGCTAAAGAGCTCGGCGTTGAAATGAAAAATCTAAGTGAACAAGCCGCGTATAAACTTACCGCGACTGAATGGCCGGGCAACGTTCGTCAACTAGAAAATACCTGCCGCTGGCTAACGGTGATGGCCAGCGGTCAAGAAATAAAACCCAGCGACTTTCCACCAGAACTGTCGGTAGTTAAAGCGCTTGGGCAGAATGAGAAAAGTGAAAATGACTGGAGGATTTTACTGGCCAATTGGGCCGACGAGCAGTTGCTACAAGGTAAAAGCGATATACTCGACAGCGCCCTTTTACACTTTGAGCAAGTGCTGTTAACGCGTGCTTTGCATCACACTCAAGGACATAAGCAAGAAGCTGCTAAACGCCTTGGTTGGGGTCGCAACACCTTGAGCCGTAAGTTGAAAGAATTCAATATTAGCTGAGATAAATCGCGCAGATAATCGCGCAGATAATCGCGCAGATAATCATGCAGATAATCATGCAGATAATCGCTAGTATTCGATAAATGAGTGCTATATGATCTTCAACCTAACATTCAACAATATCTTAAATGGAACCCATATTGAAAAATTCATCCCTTTTTAGCAGCATTTTCTTTTCGCTGGCTTGCTTACTCACGTCCTCTTACGCCAACGCAACGGTTGTAGAGATAAGAACTAACTTTGGTAATTTTGAAGTTAACTTATATGACAATGAGGCACCTGAGACAGTTGCAAACTTTTTGTCTTACGTAAGAGCAGGCGCTTATGCTAACAACACCGTTCACAGAAGTGTCGATGACTTTATTGTTCAAATGGGCGGGTTTCAATATGCCAGCAGCTTCCCCCCTGCGCCAATTGCAGTAGGTCTACCAGTTATAAACGAGCCGGTGTTATCCAATGTCCGCGGCACGCTTTCAATGGCGAAACTAGGTGGCAACGCAAACAGCGCAACGTCACAATTTTTTGTGAATCTATCTAATAATTCAGGACGTCCTTCTAATCTTGACACACAAAACGGTGGATTTACGGTTTTTGGGCAAGTACTTGACAACGGCATGCAGGTTGTAGACCAAATAGCCAGCTTGCAAACGTTCAATTTTGGAGGCCCTTTTAGCGAACTACCACTTAGCGGCTACAGCAGTACCGACGTTTCAAATAGTATTTTGCCAGACGAAGATAACTTAGTGATCATTGAGGATATTGTAATAAAAGATGAAACTGTACTAAGCAACCCGGGCTTAAACCCTGTTCGTAACACTTTGCTTAGCCCATCTTTACAACAGCCAGACAACAGTAGCTCAGGCGGCGGAAGCTTAGGGATGTTGAGTATTTTGGGACTCGCGTTTTTAGCAAGTCGTAGGCGCATGCTAAGCATCAAAGATTAGACTCAGGCAATGCGCGATAATACCTGCTGACTCAACTGCTGCCAAATCTCATGAGACTCTGCTAACGCGACCTGTTCGTTCAAAATATTAATGAGATCTTGTTCTGTGGTAAGTGGGTTTGCCAACACTACTCTAAACACCGTTATTGCAGCACCTTGGTACTGCGGTGCTTCAATACGGGTACGCGATACAAACGATTTACCCGCTTCGCGCTGCTGTTTTTGTATAGAAACAGTGAGCTTGTCTAATTCACTGTTAATATCTTTTACTTGACTTGCCGATGCCTCGCCCATAGCAGAAAAATGAGCCGGACGCAGCCTATATGTAAGCAAAGACAAAACAGGTTCAGTAACAAGCTCGAAGTGTTTATGCTGATTAATCAATCTAGCAAAAGTTTGTGCCAAACTAATTGCTTTATCAATAAGCAGTTGGTAACCATTTCGGCCCAAAATATGCAGTGAGGAATAAACCGTTAGGGCCATTCCATTTCTAGACCCTTCAAGGGTCGTTGCGCCTAAATCTTTTGAGCCTTCACGCAGTATGTATTGAGCGTGATGGCGCACCGCGTTCGCGTCGTGCGGATTTTTGAATAAGGCCATGCCTGCGCCCACAGGCACGTACATCTGTTTATGCGCATCTATGGTGACAGAGTCAGAGCGCTCAATACCTTTTAATATATGCTTGTGCGTATTTGAAAATAGCGTTGCACCGCCCCAAGCTGCATCTACATGAAACCACGTACCCAGTTCTTTAGCCACATCGGCTAGTTCATCAAGTGGATCTACATGGCCCGTTTCGGTGGTACCCGCAATACCCACAATTGCTAACAGCTTGTTACCTTGTGCTTGATATTGGGTACCTAACTTGAGCACACTTTCTGGCGATAAACGTAAATCGCTGTTATCGACCTTTAGCATGTTGTTACGACCAATGCCTAATACGTCAACCGCTTTACCCAACGAATAATGCCCACGCTTGGAACATATAAGGCCCAGATTATTAATACTATGGTGCTTATAAGCTGCCATCAGACCCACTTTAGCCACCCCAGCAAAGTCTCTGCTTGGCCCCAACAGCTTATTTCGCGCAACCCAAAGCGCAGTAATGTTAGCAATAGTACCGCCTGAGCAGAACGCGCCCAATGAATGCTTCGCACTGTGCAAATATTCGCCATAGAAGGCTTCATCGCAGTTGTACACCAAGTTGTGCATCATTCCCAGCGTTTGTCTTTCAAGCGGAGTAAACGCTTTAGATGTTTCAATTTTTACCAAGTTTTGGTTAAGACCCACTAAGAGCTTAGCCAAAGATAATTGAAAATAAGGTAGCGCCGAGGTCATATGGCCAATAAACGTAGGTGAATACGTGTTTACCGAGTGACTGACTAGTTTTTCTAACAACAGCTCTGCGTGAGTCGAAACAAACTCAGGCTGATCTGGCACTAGGTGTGACATAAAATCTTGTTCAATTTCTTCTAAGGAGGTTTTTTTAGCCACCACATGACGAGACAAAAAATCTGAAACATTGTCTGACAAATGACGCTCAATTTTAGCCAACGTAGAATCGTCATTTTCTGGCTTAGTAAACACTTTGAACAAATGCTCTAAGCTAACGTCTGCTTTTGACAAATCCAAAACCTCTAAGGTTCATGCAAATGGGGCGAAATATTACCCCATTAGCAATGCATTGACAATTTGTGTAATGCTTAAGTGGTAGACAAATTCACGAAGTGAACTTTACCGTAGTATAAAACATCGCATTTAGCGCGTAAACAACTAAAGCTATAAGAGATTTTACGGATATCTAATATAAGCAGCAATAAGTTAGGATTCACCGTGCAAGCAAAAACGGTGACACATGCGTTCTCTATTGAGCAAATAGTACCCAGTTAACGCAGTTTATGGTTAAGATGAGCGAGGCCTATTGCTCGGGGAAAACGCCATAGCTAGCGGTGTTCATGCTGTTAAAATTAAAGGTACATTAATTACGTGCTTTGAGCAAACAGTGGAAAACTAAGCGGCGATTAAAAGCACGCTGACACTTTGCCACAAAAGCGGATGTTATTTAATTGCTGAACATGTTGAAGATGACAACACATAACAAGCGGTATAAAGTTTAGACAGGGTTACTTTTTATCTCGCCCTGAGGCGCGTATGACTAATTTAAAACAAGCTTGATTCGACTCCATATATTTACGCTCAAACGGCGTATATGCTAGCGTACTACCGTCAATGCTAATCTCACTTATATTGCCGCCTAGCCCATAATACTTAGCCCCCAGCAAACATTCCTCCAAATACAATCGCCAGTTCGAGCGCAGTTCAATGTTAGCAGACACGTTGACAATAACAGGAAATAAAGCTGAGCCATGCCAGCGCTTGCCAATTTGAGATTTCTTTGGATATGGATTCGGATACAAAATAAACTGCTTTGACACTTGCCATGTTGGCTTATTTTCTTGTATGTATGTGGCTAGCAAACGCCAAAAGTCGTTTAAATCAGCCTGCAGCAGCAGATAGTTAGGGCCAACACTGTGGGTAGATTCACTACTGGTTTTATTTTTTTGAGCACTTAGTTGCAACGCATAGCTTTTGTGCTTGTCGAGTCGGACTATAGATTTGTCGACCCCAATAACTTTAACATCTGGATACTGCGCCGCGATATTAATGGTGCTCTCACCAACGCCACAGCCTGCGTCTAATATAAGATCGCCGCTAAACGAGCCCAGCCAAGCCAGCATATCGTTAAACGCCACCGTAGTGTGATGAGCAATTGGCCGCTTAAATTCGTTTAATTTGTGCCTAGCAAGTATTTTGTGTAAATCTTCATGCACCTGTGTTTGGTTAGTGCTTATACTACGAGCCTGCGAGACCTTCATATTGATAGCTTCCAAGTGATTATTATGAGCGTATTCCCACGCCTTTTTTGAGTAGTTGATAAGCCACACTCAGCAGCGTAATATTAAACAAAATTAGCAAGCCAATAGCGGTCCAATGATTCACATCAGATACCCCTAAAAATCCATACCGAAAGCCATTTACCATATACACAATGGGATTAGCTTGACTAAGCACTTGCCAAAAATCAGGCAGTAAAGTCAGAGAATAAAACACACCGCCCAAATACGTAAGCGGTGTCAATACAAAGGTGGGAATTACACTAATGTCATCAAAATTTTTCGCATAAATACCGTTAATCAGCCCCGCGGTGGCGAATAGTATCGAGGTAAGTACTACAGTAACCACTATCACAAAGAAGCTATGAATTTTTACATCCACAAAAAACATCGACACACAGGTCACAAGCACGCCTATTATAAGTGCTCTAGCAACGCCTCCGCCTACAAAGCCCATAATAACCACCCATGTAGGCACGGGTGCCACAAGAAGCTCTTCAACGTTACGCTGAAACTTAGCACTGAAAAATGAGGACGACACGTTCGAATATGAACTGGTAATAATAGACATCATAATTAGGCCAGGGACAATAAATTCCATGTAGCTAAATCCGCCCATTTCACCAATTCGTTTACCAATCAAATTACCAAATATGACAAAATACAAAGACATTGTTATTGCTGGTGGTACCAAAGTTTGTATCCAAATGCGCAAAAAACGCGTGCATTCTTTAACCCAAATGGTTTTAAGCGCTACAAAATTACGATTAGCTGCTATGTTCATTACGTCGGTTCTCCTGTTGCTATCGGCTCTGCGCTTGGTGTATTGTTGGCCTTAACAAGTTTCACAAATAATTCTTCAAGACGGTTGGCCTTATTACGCATACTCATAACCTTTATTTTTTGCGCCGAAAACTCTTCAAAGACAACGTTTAGTCCACTGTCTTTAGGAACATCCACTTCAAGCGTCTGATCGTCTATAGCCCGGTGTTCAAATTCTGGAATGTTGATATTATTTGCGCCAGAGGCTAAATCAAACACGAAAGTTTCGAGGTTTAAGGTTGACAGCAAGGTTTTCATACTGGTATTTTCAACAATCACACCATTGTCGATAATAGCGATATTTCTACATAGCATCTCAGCTTCTTCCAAATAATGGGTGGTCAAAATAATGGTGACGCCCTGCTGGTTTATATCTTTTAAAAATGCCCACATTGAGCGGCGCACTTCAATATCAACGCCTGCGGTAGGTTCATCTAAAATGAGCATTTTAGGTTCATGCATCAACGCTCTTGCTATCATTAGTCTGCGCTTCATCCCGCCCGATAATTCGCGCGCGTTAGCATTTCGTTTGTCCCAAAGTTCCAACTGTTTTAAGTATTTTTCTGCGCGTATTTTGGCTATTTTTCTGGGAACGCCGTAGTAGCCTGCTTGATTGACTACAATTTGTAAAAGCGTTTCAAACTGATTGAAGTTAAATTCCTGTGGCACAAGCCCAATGCAGCTCTTAGCAGCAACTTCTTGAGTAAGCGAGTCGTGCCCAAATACACTTATAGTGCCTGATGATTTGTTTACTAGTGAGCAAATAATACCGATGGTGGTAGATTTACCTGCGCCATTTGGGCCTAATAAAGCGAAGAAATCGCCCTGCTCAACTTGAAGGTTGATTCCTTTAAGCGCCTTAACGCCTCCTGCATATGTTTTTTCCAAGCCTTGAATATCAAGCGCTTTTTCAGTCGTAGACATGTGTACCTTTATTTGACGATAATGAAGAATATTTACAATCGGACGTATTATGTGACTTACTCACCCTATTTCATATTAACATTTTGTTGAGCGGCTGTAAGTAAGTGAAATGTGGCTTAAATGACTCAAAGAGTTATTAATTAGAAATCTAGTGGCAAACAGCATCATCCAGCTCAGTGGTGCGCACCACGTAAACGCTTGTTGCCTATTGATAAGGCACTGAAGTCAAAGTGGAAGACATAAACTATGCAACTCAAAACGTGATTAAGATATACTTACTATCATGATAAGTAGCTCTGCATAAATTGTCGTCTATACTACTTTAAATAACTACGGAGATAATAAATGGATGATTCAAAATTTGTTGACCCTAGACTCGTGGCTCGAGAGGCTTTATTTCAAAATTTGCATGTTAGCATTTTTGAAACTATGGGATATGTCAGTGCTATTCAAGCTTGTGTTGAAAAGACAGGGCATGATATTGACGCAAGTAACCCTGAGTTCGTTCAACTTCTCCGGGATTATGAGGTTACTAAAAATCTGTCAAATATTGAACAATCAGACCTCAAGCAACTTTTTGAAAAGACCGACGGCATTCTTAGGAGCAACAGCAGCGCATTAGCAAACCGCGCGCAGCTCTGTGCTGCCGCCACTAGCGCCTTAAATCACTGGCGCATTCTTTATGAAGTACCCGACGATTTACGAGACACTGATACCGTCACAAAAACATTAAAAATTAAACTTCAACAAACTATGTATACATGGGAATGTATAGTTGACGACTTAAGCGGTGTAAAACTCTATCCCAGAAACACTAATTAAATCTATGTAGTATGAACAACGCCCATACTTTACTTTTTAGCTTTACTTTGGGTATTAAATTGCGCCACCATCTTTTTTTCGCGTCGTTTCCACATTATTTTAGCTAATTTTTTCATGCTCACCGTAGTGTCTCGCTCATCGACTATTTCAATGCCCAGCAGGCTTTCCAATAAGTCCTCAAGGGTTAAAATACCTTCCAAACCTCCGTATTCGTCTACCACTAACAGCATGTGCACACGCGAATTCAAGAAATGATCAAAGGTGGTTGAAAGCGGCATATCACCAAGCAAAGTTACCAAAGGCTTCGCATAATCAGATAAAGGCTTTTCCTTATCACCGGCCGCCATTGCCAGCAATATATCGGTACGCATTATATATCCGGTAATACTCTCACTTTCATTATTCTCGTAAACAGGCACCCGTGAAAACGCAATGTTCGAATGTTTTTCAACGAACTCGTTCACGAGCATCTTCTCAGGCAGCGAAAAAACCACGGTTCGGTGGGTCATTGCATCTTTTACTTTGCGTTCATGAAGCAGCAACAAATTTTGTAAAAATAGCGCTTCTTGTTCCGCCAATTGGCCTTCTTTTTCAGATAATTCAGCCATTGCCAGTAGTTCACTTCTACTCAAGCCTTTTAAGGGGCTTTCTTCTGTAAATCCACTGGTCAATTTTTGAGACATCAACACAAATGGATAAAGCGCTATAATGAGATATTTAAGGAAAAAAGCCGTTCCAGGTGCAAGTTTCCTCCAATATACCGCGCCTAATGTTTTGGGAATAATTTCAGAAAACACAAGAATTAGCAGTGTGAGGACCGCCGAGATAACACCAATATAAGCGTCGCCAAATACTTTTGCAGCCTGAGCGCCAGCGCCAGCAGCGCCCATGGTATGAGCGACCGTGTTTAAGGTAAGAATTGCAGAAAGCGGCTTATTGATATTAGTTGTTAATTTGTTTAACAACTTGCCCGATGGTTTGTCGTCTTTTTCCAACAACGAAATATAAGCTTGAGATACGCTGAGAATAACGGCTTCTGCAACAGAGCATATAAAAGAAAAAAATAAGGCAATTAGTACATAGATGGCTAATACTAGCATAATATAAAAAACAAATTCTCTAACGGTAGTAGCTACTAGCTTACCACTTTTTCAAACCATGGGCGGCTTATTATTGCGACCTACGCATGAAAATAAAAATATAAGCTATGACTAAAGCGCTCAAGGTAATCACATCATACCCAAGCTTAAGATTTACACCAAAGGTTTGCAGGCTAAAAAAAATAAGCCAACACTAATAGGTAAATAGCTATTAAAATCATTACTAAAGTACGAAAAAAACTTGAAATAAGTTCACGTCAATGTTCCAAGAATACAATAGCAATTTCTTGTTTTTGTTTCCTTTATACTGCTGTTATTGTTATTGCTTTTACACATATTAGAAATATGAGTGTAGCGAGGTTTCAAAATATACAGAATATTTTAGATTAGCAAGACCTAACTATCTTTATCAATTATTTTCTGTTTAAAAATATTGGTTCTATTAATAAAAATGCTTAAGTTGACCAAATATGCACTAAGCTTGTATGCTTTGTAAACATAGCAATGGCATTTATACTCAGTATCGAACTGATGCCCTGTTAATTCTTCAACATTCAATATTAGGAGCATTGCATTTTGCAAGAACCAGTGAGCGCTATATTACTAATACAGCAAGCACTTACACCTGTTTTTTTAATTGTAGGCATAGGTACATTATTAAACTCGTTAACGAGTCGTTTAGCAAGAATAGTAGATAGGGTAAGGTGGTTTGATTTGCCCGAGGCCGCGAACTACCAGCACAAGCGCGTAAAAGAATTAAAAGCACTTTCACGCAGAATGAAATGGGCTAATTGGTCGATAAACTTGCTATGTGGCGCGGCGGTACTGGTGTGTATTAACATATTTTTGCTGGTAATTCAGGGCTACTTTGCCACCGTCATTACAGGCTGGATTGTCGGCAGTTTTATTGCAACCCTAGCGCTTCTCGCGCTAGGGCTAATATGTTTTTTTATAGAAGTGAGCATAGCTACAAGCTCATTGAGAGTGTCGGAATCTTTGATTGAGGACGAGTGAATATAATCACTTATAAAAGGCTTCAACGCTTCCTTTTCGCGTCATTAGCAGCGGTTGACCTCGGCGATCTAAGGATTTGGGAGACGGTATTTTCACCCAACCTTGGCTTATACAATATTCTTCAACGTTGGTAAGTTCTTTGCTGTTTAAGCGAATACCAATGTTATGTTCGAAAATTTCTGCAATGTAAAATGGACTGCGAGAATTACTTGAAAGGCGATCTGGTAACGCTGGTGGTGCCGTGTTGTCAGTCATATTAGGGATCCAAATTGTATAATAATCCCTTATTATAGACTGAGTGTTTAGAAATGACCAAACAGAAAATAAGGTGTTTGAACCGAATTCCCCCGCTGTCATACTTGTTGTCGTCTTAGCTAATTCCTGTGATAAATACTTGACACAAAAAAGCCGCTAATATAGCGGCTTTTTTATTTCAGAGTATTTACTACAGTATTTTAGCAACAACACCGGCGCCTACAGTACGGCCACCTTCACGGATAGCAAAGCGTAAGCCTTCATCCATCGCGATTGGAGCAATTAGCTCTACTACGAATTTAAGGTTATCACCAGGCATTACCATTTCTACGCCTTCAGGAAGCTCTACAGCACCTGT
>Ga0136588_1000319_pt1 | contig 18150 bp, 17 predicted proteins | sample AntRauMFilla1564_FD_104782 | JGI IMG/M metagenome (GOLD analysis project Ga0136588, IMG submission 104782) | Saline lake microbial communities from Rauer Islands, Antarctica - Metagenome Filla 1 #564 | ecosystem: Environmental > Aquatic > Non-marine Saline and Alkaline > Saline | place... | reverse complement strand
TCCGCCAACCCGGTAGTTTCGAGATGACGATGCGATTTCTACCCGGGTAAGTGCGAACTCGTTCATATTAAAGAATATAGTTCGACCGCCTTCGGGACCGGATTGTTGGTCCACATAGTCTAGAACCGCGATCTTGTTGGACGAGTTGACTGTGCCATAGGTGCCGATATTCTTTGGGAAGTGGGGATCATCCGAACTAATGTTGCTAAAAAACGACGGCCCTGTGGGAATGATGTCCCCCGCTCGGCAGAGTACTACAAACTCTTTTAGCGGGGCGTTACGCCCCCACGAGCCGATATCCGTGCCCGTAGTTGCTGTGGTCAACGCGCTGATAGGGTCATTGAACCGGCCCGACCCGCTTGTGGTCCCGGCCTCGGAGACATAGCACACTGGCACGCCGTTCAGGTCTTCGTCGTCGGCATAGATCGAGTTAGCGTAGTAGTCGTGGTCAGCCAGCACCTGAGCGTCTGTCAGTTCCGAAGCGATGATGTCCATGCGTCGAACAAACAGGAGGCCCGCTCCAGAGTCGCGTCGGATCAGGTTCCTGTTCGTGAATGTTCCGGTCGGTGCTGTGAGTTTTCCGCCTCGGTACGACTTGCCGCTTGACCAGTGCCGCCGGTCGCCGTTGGCGTAGACGACGATAGTGTGGAGGACGAGGATGCTCTTGGTTGAAGACTGCTGTATACCATCGCGGGACCGGGGGGTGTTAGCGCCGCCAGGCTGAGGTATTCGGAAGTACTTATCGTCAAGACGGTCCTGACAGATACCCTGGCTGCCGTCCAGATATTCGACTGACTGTGCGCTGTCTAGACCTGTGCCCAGTTCCTCCACCCAGTGCATCGTAAAGCCGCCGGACTGGGTGATGGCGTTCGTGTTTCGGATGGCATCGCCCAAGGCCATCTCGATCGCGTTGCGGCCAGTCCCGTACCGAGACTGCCGCCATGTGAAGGCATTGGTACCCCCGCTAAGGTTGTTAAGGGCGGTGGTTGTGCCCGACACCTGATCGGTGATCGCAACGGTCGCCCCGTCGGTGTGCGTCTCGGCATCCGCGTCGAAGGTCAGGACCGGGGCAACCGAGAACGCCGTGGGCACCGCCCCGGCCTTGAACCGTTTGCGGCGAAGATTCTGTAGCAGAATACCATTGGTTCCAACACGAGATCGGTTAACGACCGGCGTGACGGTCAAGGCTGCGGAGGTAGTCAGCCCTACTTCGGCGGAGAACAGACCACCAGCGGGGGCGGCAACGGTAATCGTTTCGTGGGTAAGACCATACCACGGGAAGTACTCATCAGCGTTGAGCCGAAAGAATCCCGACACCACGGTCTTGCCGTTTCGGATCTCCACGCGGGCGATACCGATGGGCGAGGCGGTCTTGGCCCCGGACACCGTGCCCGTCAGGGTGAGGCCGGTGCCCACCGCCATGATGCTGCTGTCGGTGTCGTCGGTAAAGACGACCTTGTACCAGATGTCACGGCCGTCTGCAACAATGCCCATCTCGGTTGATTCAACGGTTGCCATTGTCTGTCTCCTTGGGAGGTGATCGTCCACCCCCGCTAGTGTATTTTACTAATCTTATTTATAGATTATCTAAACTCTCTTGCCATTCTTTCACCGACACCAATATCCGGCATAATTCCTCTCGCTCTGACTGTCCACCTAGTAGTCTGTACTCTACTAAGTGGTGGCGAAGATGGTGGATCCACTGGATCAACTGGATCAACTGGATTTATTGGTACTGGTTGTCCGGGTCCAGCATCCTGAAAATTAAGAGTAACATTTAACAAAACAGCAAATATTAGAGAATTTACATCATCACCGTTGAACTGAAGGGATCCGGTTTGTTGTGACCCCAAAGAAGATACATTAACATTAACATTAATTGAAACATAATCATTTTCAGGAATAACATACAAATTAATATCTGGAATTATAGTTCCATCTGATTGCGTCCATGTCTGTATACTCAAAATTTCACTGGTTATGACTTCTAGAGATGCACAGTTAAAATTTCCATCATTAGCGTATAGTCTTATGGTTTCGATGTGCGGTGTATTGCTTATGATTTTAGTGAGCGAGACGGGTACACCACTAAAAATAGTTTTTCCAGTAGAATCAGCCAATCTAAGAAATGTCTGGGGAATTTCTAGAAGTCCTATTGCAATTGGTCGATATCCCTGCCAATGCTCGATCATGTCCATGATCGCGGTCGCCTGTTGTGTTCCTGCCAGCCCGGGAAGAATAAAAATCGGATCCTGTAATGAAGTACCAGCACCATGCCCAGATGCGTCAGTAGAAGATTCTAATCTTGAAAAATACAATTGATCTATTTCAAGTACAGGATTGTCACTAATTTCAACTGTCTGTATAGTAGTTCCTTGATTGACCTGAATGGAATTTACTATAGCCGCAAGTTCCAAAGTTCCCGCTTGTCCCGCTCGAATAATGTACGGATCTTCTAGTGTTCCAAAACCGCGAGAATTGGCTAGTGTTAATTCTGGATCTCTTGAAAAGTAAAATGTTTCAATTTCAAATAGTTCGCTAAATGTGGTCGTGAGGTTGCCGGTTGTTATACTCTCTGCCGGTAGTAGAATTTCTGTTAAATTTCTTACTATTGGATCTACAAATTTATCTTTAAAATATGCATCACACCACACATCAGCGAGTATAGCAACTGGATTATTAGAGGTCGGATTCCATAAAATATATGTGTCTACACCAGATCTTTCCATATGCGCCATCATAACTCTGAAAAATAGTTTTTCAAATTCAAGATTTGTTGCATTTCCCCATGTATTTGCACCATTTCTGCCATATGTGGGTGGCGCGATCCATGGATGGACATCACCGGGAACAGCGGCGCACGCCGAACGAAAACGGCTCATACGACGAAGAAATGTTTTCCATCTTCTTCTGTTTCTAACCCGGTTTTCATTGTTTGCGAAGTCTGGGTGATCTACCGGTAGCGTATATTCTGGTTCCGCAGCGACTAATGTTCCATCGGCTGTGTCCAAGTATACTACGGGAGAAGAGATTCCCGAGACTCTTCCAGTCGCGTATGGTAATCTATTTGGTCTACCTCGCGCCTCTTGCGTAATCGGGAATCCATATTCATAATCGTTATAATTGCTGAACGGAAGCAGTTCATAATCCACTGGAAATTCTGAACTTTCATCTGGATAACGATTGATATAATCATTTACAAATGTGGTAGACATACTTAGACCACGAAGGCCAGCCAGAGCAAGGCTTCTCGTGACTCTGATTCTTTCCATGTGTGCCCATTGACCGTAATCACTTATAAAGAAATCTGTTTGGATCAATCCCGGCTGCGTATTCCAAATCTCTTGACCCAAATATTGGCTTGCAGCACTCGCGCCACCGGGATACGGATTTTCATCATTATCAAGCGTTATTGGCCTGAAGTAATCTGGTCTTGCTTGACCGGGCATATTCCAGATATCTGCACCCTTTTCCAGATCTTGAACGATGTAATCTATGGGGGTTTGATTCAGAATCATATAATTGTTAAACCCAGCCCACCAATCTACAATCATACTGGAAATTGGCTGTAGAGAATATGCTGGAGTGTGATTCCACCAATTTTCGGGACTGGCACGACCCGCTTCTGTATTTGGCTGTCTATCGCTGAATGCGCGAGGGTGTGGGCCGAACTCAAACTCAAACCAAAGTCTATATGCAACTTTAATATTTGGATTTGCTGTTTTTCTTGCAACCGCAGTATTATGTGCGGCGGCAGCGATAATTTCCGGATTGTTAATCTGCGAACGGGGATCTATTCGAATAGTTTCAGACATGTTAAAAAATGTCACTGAAGGATGCTTTTCCCATGTATAGACGGTTACTTGCTTTTTCATGAAATTATACCTCTCCAGTTATTTGTGCTAGTATTACATTTACTTCTTGCAATAGATCATCTGAACTTTTTCCAAGGGTTACTCTATAGTTACGACCCCATGCAGTAAATATGTACGGAACACTCCTAGATCTCATGTAAGAATCTGTAATGGTTCCGGCTATGTGTTCCGCAAGGTTAATCGTAAAGGTTTCAGCGTGCCACTGAATGACTGGGACATTATCCAGTCTAGATGTTGATATTTGAGTCGAGAACGACGACCATCCGTTCGTTCCATTTCCCCATGCTGGATCTGATCTCTGAAAGTATGCAAAATTTGAACAGCATCCCCAATTATTTTCTGGTAGATGTGTGACTCTAGATTCGACACCCCTCGGCTCGCAAAGAACTGGAACCCCTCTGGCTTCACATATTTCTCTAAGACATTCATATATTCTATTTCTTGGGTCTGATGCGGAAAGTAAGAATGGATCATCAAATACAAAGTACTTTAAATTTGGAAGCCGCAGAGCGGATCTCACACTTTTTTCCATTCTATCATATAATCCAACCCAGTTTCCAGCAGTAGCGAGTGCGATAAAGTCAGCGTCGTTTTGAAGAGAGCCGATGTAATAGATGACATCTAAGTTTAAAGTTCCCAAATATGCAAATCCAGCATCAATTGTTTCTATGACAGATGCATTTCCCCGTTCTCTGTAATCAATTTCTGAATCAAATGGTAGGTCACCGGCATTATTAGACTGTAAATCATTTCCAAACATTCTATCAATGAAAATTACGGGGCGTATTCCGTCACCGACCCAATCGACAAAGGGAGCAACTTCGTTTTGAAAATATGTCAGATATCCAGATGAAATAATAGTTGGATGCAATCCAAATGGATTTTCTTGTGTTCTAGTCTGCCCACCCATTGGACATGCAATTGCGTAATGTTTAGTGAATAGATCTGATTTTGTTATTCGCAAATCTGGTAGTGGCGAACTTTCATTACTATCTACCGCTGCACTTAGGTAAACATTGTTAACATTTGTTGTTGATGATCCCGGAACAAGCCAATCTACTCGTAAAGATCCGGTGAATGATCCATATTCTAAAACATTTCCAACAGATCGTCCAAAGAGACGAATTGGAACTTGTACTGTCTGGTTTGGTTGTAGTGTGATCGTTGGTTGCGTCGGGACTCTATCGTCACGGATGAACCACCCCTCATACCGAGAACCATTAGTATTTGTTCCTCCGATTCTTGTAACTGTTATTGGATCAACAGAAATATTCCTCAGTGTACACATAAATTGTTGCGGAGATGCTCCGGCAATTTGACTTGGAAAAGTAATTTTTCCACTTCTATGCGTAGCATTTTGAGAAGCGTATTCCAATCTAATGGCTGAAGTAACTGGCGCATTTGTCGCCAAGCCTCCGACAGTTGTATATACCGTGCCTTGCTCATTTGTGGCATATGCTGCCCACACATACGCAGTTGAAGGAATTAGCCCGGTGATGTTAACGGTGAACACACCAGTCGTTCCTGTAGCCGGTACTTGGGTGACAGGCCCAGTAGTCGGGTTTGGATTTTTTGAAAATAACGAATAAACAATACCGCGCTCGCTGATTGTTCCACCGCCGTCATCTGTAACATTGGCCCCTAGTATGGCAGTAGTTGCCGTGATGCCTGTCTGAGTCGGTGTGGTGATGGTGGGCGTGGGCATTGATGTGTCCTTGAAAATAGTCTATGATCGTATTATCCATAGTATGTAGACACAAGAAAACCCCCTCAATGTTGAGGGGGTATGAAAATAAAATTAAATTTTCTAATTAATCGCTGTCCTGTGCAAGTCTCAGACCAGATCGCATTTCCTCTGCATCTACCCGTGGCATGTCTCCCGGACCGGCAACCACAATGCCCGATTGCTCTGCAACATACCGATTATGGCCATCTGCGAGCGGCTGAACAGCGGGATAATCCATAACAATGAAGTCATATGGAATACTTATTCCCTCGCTAGGGGTATATTCTGCCATCGGGAAGAATGGGCCGAATGTTACACCAGCGGTTCCGTCTTGCTTCTGGACCTGTTGGAGAACGACCGGGTGTACAACTAGCACGGAGTTACCGGCAACGCCTTCCACTCCGTCAGAAACCCGACCAATTACAACATCGCCGTTCTTCAGCATCAGACTCCGAACGCTACTATTACTTGTCATTTTCTAAATCTCCTGTATAATGTTTATCAAAAATATTACTAATATCACTTAAATTTAGAGGCATGAAATTATGCACATCTACACCAACATCGAGTCTTAAAATTTTTGGGTTTGAAATTCCTTCCTTTTCTAGTGAATTGTTTAAATTTCCATGACAATGACCATGCAAATGCCAAGATCCGTAATGAGCCGCATTCCAAGTTTCAAAGGGGTAGTGCGAGAGAATTATTTTTATTCGCTTTCCGCGAACGGTTCTTTTTAATTCTTTGTAATTTTCTACCTGAAAAAACCCGGACTCCAGATATACATCTCTTTTCTTTTTGTCATGATTACCGAGAATCAGAAAAATATTGACACAATTAATTCGTCCAACAAAATCTCTAATAGCATTGGATCCTCCAAAGCAAACATCACCCAAAATCCAAAAATTATCGGATTTTTTAACCTTATCGTTGATGTTTTTGACGATAAGATCATTCATACTTCCAACATCGGCAAAGGGCCGATTTGAATACTCTCTAACTTTATCATGTCCAGCATGTAAATCCGAACTGAACCAATCTTGTTGCTCATCCATAATTATAGGTCCGGAATTTTGTTTTTACGATACTGGTTCGCCAATTCTAAACTAATAAATTGATTTTTTGCGACCATGCTTAATATTTTTTCTTCCAAAGATTCGTCATCGAGCGTCACATCGTTTTCGTACTCTATAAGGACACCGGATATTTCATCACCCGATTTAATATGTGCGGACCATGCGATGATTTCGGTGTCAAAAATTACCAGACCCTCTACGCCAGTCGGTTCTCCATCAGAATCTACTTCCATGGAAATACCCCACTCAACTTGCAGAGCAACCCGATCCTTTTCGGTCAAATTTAAAACAATGTAATTCGTATTTATGTAGTCGCTCATTTTATGATGCTCACAGGTTCGGTACGCTGCAACAGCGCAATCGTATCGAGAAACGCCCTGATCTGAGCGTCGCCGTTCGGACCCATTGCCACGCGGTACGGGCTGGTTGGTGTGCCGAGTCCCCACCCGCTGAGCGGCGAGATAACCCGAGTAAAATGGACAGTTTTAAGTGTGATCATGATATGATTATAGCAGGTAAAATCAAAAAGTCAAGACAGTTCCTGTAGGAATAAGAGTTTCTTCGCTACAAATAAACCCTGCATTTGCCAGCACATCTGCCATTTCTATAAGATTGGACTGTTTGGCACCACCCCAACCGGGGCGAATGGCGGCAGAGTGTATACGCAAAACTTTACTATGATTTTTTGCTGAAACTTTAAATTGCCCGAAAATACGAAAATTAAAGGACTCCGTTAGACCTCTCAATATATCATTATGTCCGCCCACATATGCATCCCAGCACATAAAATGTTTATCACTTATCATACATCTAATGTTGTGATTCCTTTTTCCATCTTCTGTAATCATAGGTTTTACATCTGATGGAGACGGATCCAAATAGACCGCAACAGTAACTCTGGAAACTTTAATATGTTTGTAAAAATTTTCATTCAAAGATATATTTCTGAGAGTTTGAAACTTCATACCGTCTCCTGTGAAGTTTCATAAACTCCATCACCATATATATCAAATTTAATGTTATTGCTATCGGTTACGGAAAACACCTCGGAGTTTTTCGACCATGCAACCATTTTATTCAGGTATGATAATGTACTATCGAGTCTGAAAATTCCTTCAAATTTTCCAATCTGTGGAAGAGGAAAACTAGACGGATTAGAAAAATCGTAAAATCTTATTTCGTCCAAAGACCCAAAGACCGATCCATAGATAGCCAATTTGACTCCGTTTGGGCTCACATGAAACGACCGGGGCCAGAAGTCATCATCAAACATCCATGTATGCATCTTGTAGACCTTCAGGTCGATGACTGATATGCTATGAGTATCCTCCGCACACACGAGATATTTTCTTTTCTTTGGGTGAGTCTTGACCCAGAAGTGCGGAAAATTTCCATAATTTCTTACGAATTCAATATACTTACTATTGTCTTTTGATGAAACTATGGTTTTGCTATACCACCAATTATTCAAGGTTGTTTGAAATGGTATAGATACGAATTCATTATTGCCGTATGATTCTGATAATGTCAAGTTGTCAAAAGTCCTTGTTCTTATTTCGTAAGAATCAGACAGTAGCATTCTTTTTTTTGCATACCAAGTTGGGACTAAATCAGGCATTTTTAAAAAACTCTTTGTACTATGAAGAGATCTATTTCATCAAGGATCTCTTCGTATGTTTTTACCATTCCTTCTATCAGATAATTCATTTCTTCTTTAGGCAGATCTGAGTGGTTTAGGGCTACGAACACCCGGGACTTAGTGTGGAACTTGCTGAGAATAGTATCTCTTTCCATGTTCTGTACCTCCACAAGATTGTATCTAACCACAAGTAGTTATACTTTTCATCATGTGAAACGGCTAAATCCTTTTACCATTTTTATTTCGTAAATTCTATCATATTTATCGAGCATATGGTCGCCACGGTGTGATATGACCATCACATGGGTATTTTCTCCAATGACCTGCTGCAGCAATTTAATAAAATCTTCGACACCATCCGAGTCCAGACTTGAATCGAACACCTCATCCAGAATCAAAATGTTAGTGTGGGCACTATTTTTGATCTTTGATATCTCTCTCCACGCCAAAAGAATTGCAATATTAATTCTAAATTTTTGACCTTCTGAGAAGGATTCATACGAAAATTCGTCTCTGTATCTTGACTTTACGGTTTCCTTGAAATTTTCATCTAGAGTAAATTCCACAAAGAAATCTAATGATGTCAGGTACTTATTGATCAATTGATTGATTACTGGGAGATATTCTTTGATGATAGAGGATTTGATACCGCTATCCTTCAGGACTGCCTCTGCATATTTCAGGTGCTTTGCATATCTGTTTAGGTACTCGATACCGTCCTTGTTCTTGGCCATGTCAGAACGGTATTCTCCAAGAATCTGTTGACCATCATCTTCATTAGCGGCTTTTCTGATCTTATCCAATTCAGACTTTATGGATACCATATTTCTGTTGAGGATGTCCATCTGCCCGCTTTTCTGCGAGGCCATCGACCGTATGCTTATTATCTCGGTCTGAAATTGTTTCATCGCTATAAGTTCGGTCTTGTACTCTTTGATTTTGATTTCAATCTGATCTATGCCATCGAGCATTTTTGAATATGTCTCGGAACCTTCCTCTAAGATTTTGGCCGCAAAAGAAGCGTCGATAGGTTGCTTGCATGTCGGGCAGTTGTTCTGCTGATAGAACTGCTTTGTCTTTTCATGGGTTTTGATCTTTTGACCTATTTTGACCTTGTACTCACCCAACTCCGATATCTTATTTTCGACACCAGAAATGTTTACAACATCTTTTGTTTTCTCCATTAGGTTGGATTGAATTTTCTGAATTTCTTCAACCAGTTGAGTTATCTGTTGCTGGTTCTCCATCAACTCTCGTTCTCTTGTGTCGGTTTGTTCGTCCTTCATCTTTCTGATCTTGTAGATGTGATCCTCTTGCAGCGATATTTTCTTTTCCAAGACTGATATCTTAGAAAAATGATCATCAATTTCGGACTTGTTTTCCTGAACATAATCCTTCAACACCGATCGCATCTTGGAAAATATCTCAATATCCAAAAGATCTTCTATTACTTCTCTGCGGTCGGCAGAAGAAAGTTTCATGAAAGGAACGAAGTTTGAGGATCCCAGAACAATGATCTGAGTGAATGATTTAAAGTTCATTCGTAGGATCTGAGTTTCAAGATACTTCTGGTAGTCTTTCGATTTTGAATCCTGATTGATGAGAACTTTATTTTCAAATATGTCAAAAACCAGAGGCTTCTGTCCTCGAATTATCTTGTATTCTTTTCCGTTAGCACTGAACTCGATCTCTACGATAGAATCCGCTAGATTGGTGCTGTTGATCAGGAGGGGCTTGTTGCAGCCCCTGAAGGACTTCCCGTAGAGGACGAAGCACAGAGCATCCAAAAGCATCGACTTGCCACAGCCGTTTTTACCGACAATGGCGGTAATTCCTTGCTGGTCTAGGTCGTACTCCATGTAATAATTTCCCGCAGATAGGAAATTCTTGAACCTAATTTTCTTGAAAACAATGCCATTCATAATTAATTTCCTAGATTATAGGTTTATCGCTTCGGTGTACAATTTGGCCATGATGTCTTTGAGCATATTTCTATCTTGAATATCTTGAATTTTTTCGATGTAGGTATTGACAATTTCTATGGTTGACATACTCATGTCAATATCAGATGTCGCTGTTTCTCCATTCACATCCGTGGTATCCATTATGGACACCTTATACAGACCAGCCCGCTCTAAATGCTCCAGTAGTGATTCGTAGAGCATGGTCTTTGTCTTATTCTGTACCACGACTCGAACAAAGCAATCTTTCATGTCCGAAAATTCGTCGTCTGTAAACTCGTATTCGTTCTCTTTGTCGTCGTAGATGAGGCGAAAGAATTTTTTATCTGGGTTGGGGACAAAGTTTAAATCCCATGTATCCGTGTCGAAGGTGTGAAACCCCTTTTGCTCACCTAAGTCTGCGTAAGTCATGTCATAGGGGCTTCCGAGATACGAGATGTTTGCTACTGTTTGTTTCTTATGAAAATGGCCGGAGAACACTTTCTTAAACCTTTTGAACTCTCCTATGCTGATTCCATTTTCACACTTGATACCGCCGTCCATTGCGAATCCAGTAATTTCAAAATGTCCAAGGATAATTTCTGCCTTAGTTGTTTTCAAAAAGTCAAAGCACTCTTCGGAATTATCATTGGTGATCCACGGAACCATTCCCCATAATATTCCCCCTAACTCCAGTTCTTCTGGAGTTGATTGGTAGAGGTTAAGACCGTTCCCCTTACCGTAGAATGGACTTAGCGAGTTAACGCTATTTGTGTTCTTGTAATACGCGGTATGGTTTCCAAGAATAACATGCTCTGTCATCTTATTCTTTAAAATAGGATTGATCCACATCTCATGGAATCTATCCATGGTCAAAACATTAGTGGTTTTCCTATTGTCCAGAGTATCACCACCGTTGAGAATGGTATCAATACCGTTCTCGATAAGATACGGAAAAAACAGTTTACTGTAAAATTTGGAATAGTAATCTAAGAAAATACTGTTACTATTGCGGGCACCGATGTGTTGGTCGGTTATCAATGCTAGTTTCATATTATAAATTTCCTAAGATTTTATTGTTCTTGCTGATCAATCATAAAATTCTCGATGCTATTTTCATCAACCGGTTCAGTTTTATCTTTGCCATCGGTGGCTGGTACTGCCGCTTTTCTGCCAAAGGGACTCTTCTTCTTTGGTTTGGCATCGGGATCTTGATTCTCTAACTCTTCTATTGATGAGAATATCTTATCTACTTCTTCGTCAACAACTATCTCATCTAGGTGCGTATTCCTTTTCAGCCAGTCTGCATACGCTCCCTGAGCGTTTGAGTTCTTGATAATAGAATACTTTAGCCTATCCTGTTTCGTCTCTTTATTGATGACTCGGATAAAGGCAAAATAGCATATTTGCGTATAATATGCAAAAGGATTCTTACTCTTTTCTGGATTAAATTTTCTCGTCGCCTTCATGCAATCCCACACCGCTTCGGCTACCATATCTTCCTTGTAATGATAATTCATAAAGTTTGCTTTTTTTGCTAAACCGTTTGAAATCTGCGTAAAGCATGTTGCGATGTACTCTGGCACTTGCGGCATTTTGAGAATAGCATCTTCATCGTCCTCGCCATCATCAAATTCTATTTGAAGATCGGAGCATGTCTTTGCATATTTTACCAATTCTGCATAAAATAGAACATTATCGACATAATGGTTCGGTTCTTTTGGCATGTGGATACTCTCTTTCATATATGGTTCATTATAGCATGTTTTTAAAGGTTGTCAATCCATCTTTCTGTAATATGTCGATTATTTTCGATTATTTTTTTTGCTTTCTTGGGTGGTGGCGGAGTTTTTTTGCTGCCTGCTACGGGTTTTTTCTTTTCGATTAGATCGTTCATTATATCACTCATTGTCTTGCTCAAATCAACTGAATCAAATGTTTCCTTTATTTCAGATACATTTTTGATAATTTTTTTGTACTCTGCAATTATGTCGGGCGTAGGATCAATAATATTATCCCATTTATCTGGGTTTACTGAAATAAACTTTCCACTGGAAAATTCAGACAAGGAATGAAACATAATCTTAAAAGTCTGCTGAGAATTTGACTCCGAAACTTTGTTAGACTTTATTCCCATGGGGTTTTTAATCGTTAGAATCTGATTTATTTCATCAAGAAACAGGTCGCCCATAATATGAGTACTGTTTGACAATTCTACGATTTTTATTCCGAATTTGTATGGTTCGTACATATGAAACCTCCCTAAACACGAATTGGTATAATTTTATACGGATGATCTTCTTTAATGTAAACATTGGCTCGCTCGACGAAATGTTTCAAAAGAAAATTTTCTTTTCCCTTATATGTACAATCGTCTGCTATGTCATACACATTGACAGATGATTTTGAAACATGTTCTCGCAGAATTCTTCCCATTGACTGGACAATACGAATTTGTTTCTTCCCGGGTGAGCCCGCAAACACTAGATTATGAAGTTTCTTGATTGAAATTCCTGTTGAGAATACCCCGTACGATGCGATGATAATTGCATCACTTTCAGATTCCATAATCTGACGGATTGATTCCCGCTCATCTGCATCGGTCTTTCCGTACACAAAATACACATTTTTAGTTGTTTCTTTCTTCATCATTTCATGAAGAATTTTTCCATGATCCTCTACCAGTTCAAAGAGAACAAGAGTATTTCCCTTTAAACGATTTACCAGATCCACGACAAACTTGTTTCTTTGGGGGAGCGAGCAAAGAAACTTTCTTTCCTCCTGATATGTCATGACCGAGACTTCTTTCGCCACCGCATCGCCGTAGGTCAGAGCGAGGCAGTTTATTTCGATGTCTGGAGCATAGCCAGCGGAGATCATCTCTCTAGCCGTCACGACGCTCTTAGCCATTCCAAAAACGCCCTCTATGACCAGTTTGTGACACTCCACATCCTGCAAGGTTCCCGTAAACGCTGTTCTGTTCGGGCAATCTTCGAGACTGTGCATTATCTTTTTCAAAGTTTTTGCTTTGAAAATATGGGCTTCGTCTCCTATGACAGATCCGAACTGAGCAAAGTATGACTTCGGAAGATCATACAAAGATTGGTATGTCGATATGACAACTCGCATGTCTGTACTCTTCGATTCGCCTCCGAATATCTTATGACAATTGTCCTGCGCATTCCACTTGGAATGAGATGAGTAATCGTCAAAATCGTTAAACATCTGGTTCACCAAGCCGATGGTCGGAACTATGATAAGAATTTTTTTATCTTTTGGTGTTGTTTCAAGATAATATCTTACCAGAGCATAAATGACTAACGACTTCCCCGATGAGGTTGCCGAAAGAATGGTCGATCTCTTTGCGCTCACTGCATGTCTAAAAGCCTCTATTTGAAATTCTCTGGGCTCGATCTTTTTGCCGTTTGCATGAACATTCAGCCTATCAACAAAGAACTTATTAATGGAATCTGCGTCTGGTTTTTTGGTAGGAAGGTCTACATTCTTATCAAATTTTACAGAGTACTTTCTCTCCGCCGCAAAAATACACATGTGAGGAAGTAGGCCGTAATACAGTTGGTTGGTTTTTGTACTGAAAAGACGGATTTTACCATCCCATCTTTTTTGCTTATAAGCCGGGGACCACTGAGATCCTTCCACATCGAATGTAAAAGTTTCTGAAAGTTCGGTCGCTATGCTCTGAGATGTATGAATCTCACAGTACACATCATTTTTTTTAGTTACATGGATATCACTCATGTACCTATTTAGGTAATATCTTACGGTGTAAACATTTGTCCACGCACTCTGACCGGGTTTAAGTCATTAAATTTGTTGGATATGACATAAAAATTTATGCCATTTTCTTCAAACATATCAAACCCTGCATGGATCGAAGATTCCCATGACATTTGATGATCGACTGATTCAACAAATTCAAAAATCTCTAGATGCCCCACCACTTCTTTGATTCCGGCGTTGATTATCCTTCTCGCACAGCCAGCACAGGAAAACCACGGTGCGACCATAGTTTCCTGACTGTATATCACATGTGGGTTGATGAATCTTTTTTGAGTGTATGAATCTAGTGCGTCTCTTTCCGCATGTTCCATGTATTCATATTTCAGATTCGTATTCAGACGCTCTTCGGTGTACTTCGTATTTTTTGGAAATCTATTGATTCCCGGAGTAAATGTCCATGTGGGATCCTTTGAGCCTATGACATTTGCCTTCGCTACGACCACCGCACCGAGTTGGGTTGAGGGATCCTTGGAGGATGACGAATGCATGTACGCCAGTGACATCGCATCTATAATGTGATCAGGGGTCTTTCCTGATCCAACTCTCAATCTCTTCAATACTGAGTTTTTCTGGGACGATTTTAGGCTTAACGACATTTTTTACTGTACCTTTTTCATTGTTAATATTATCAATTTTGGACTTAAAAAATCTTTTTGCCATGCCTAGTTGCGGCATAAATTTGAGATTATCTTTTCGCATTACTCCGTGGACTTTATGCTTTAAGATAATAGACCAGTTTCTATTAGTGTGCTTTTCAATAAACACTTCTTGTTGCTTGTATTGGCCGATGTACTTTTCCAGTTTGCTTACCCTCCGGACATAAATTTTCTGTGGTCAATTGCTGCACGAATGATCCACTGTCTATTGGTTATATCTTTTAGTTTTCTATCCACCATGTCTATCTTTAGTTCTTGCATGACTAGAGCATCTTGTATGGAAAGTAATTTCGCATCGGTTTCAATGTACGAGTCTATGTCTTTGTTCATAAGTTTAAGGTTGAAAGGTTCCATGTTATATTGTTTGAGATCTTCCGGCGACATCTTTCCGGTGTAGTACTCCCACATGATCCTTCTCCATATTTTGTACTGTTTTTCAATTTTCCATCGCTGCATTTTTTCTTCGTAAAGAATCTCACTCCATTTCTGGACGAGCGATGGGATCGACAAAGCGGACCGGTCAAGGTCTACTTCGTTAGGATCTAATATGTCGGATCTAGAATTTGCAACAATATCTTCTAGTTTCAAAAGTGACACTCCACATCATAATAAATGTAACCAAAACTTACTGTAGCAACTATTATATCACTGGCATCTGATCTAGAATCAAAATCAATTCCTGACAAAGATCTGGGAATTAACCCCTTAAAAGAAACATGTACATTTGGACTCAAAGTGTTCGTTCTTATGATCAAAGAACCGTCTTTCCTGAGATTCTCTATGTCATAATCATTACGATTTACTAATGTGGTGGCACTCCGAATCCAAGTAAAGATTTCCATCCAGTTTTTGAGATCCTCGTCCACAATAAACTGGACCTGCAATTCTTCAAACTGACCATCTCCCGACCAGTTTATGTTTCCCACGGGGGAAAACTGTGTGATGTCTCCAAGCACCAGACCGGGAAGATTTGCAGCAACTGCAAAATAGTTTAGGTGATCTAGGTCGTTGATAGAAAACTGAAAAGAAGTACTGGTTAATTCGCTTCTATTTATTGGGTCATTTGGCATACTAATATGTAGTCAACCCGTAAAGGTAGTGGGTCGGTATTTCACGACCCACACACCACTTTTACAAATTTATGACTGATTTGCTCCCGACGAATCCTCAACAGATTCTGAATTTTCTGTGATGGTGTCGTCATCATCGGCAATTTCCGCAAAGATGATCGAGTAGAAACGCATGAAAGAGGACCGGACATCTTCACTAAATCGTTGAATTGTCTGGCTAGTCGCCACTTGGACGGTGCTATTGAAAATAGCCATGTGGGTGATGATGTCCTTTAGACGACGGGTTGAAAGAGTATCTTCCACCCCACCCATATTGTAGGTCTTTCGGATCTCTCCCGCCCACTGAATCAGAGACTTGATGGTATCATCGGGAATCGGATTCTTTAGTGACAGAGATTCCATGTAATTTACAAGAATATTCAGTTCTTCGGTCGGTGTCGGGAAGGACATGTCGATCCAGAGGCTGAATCGGTCGAGCATCGCTTCATTCATAAATTGTGTGCCCACAAAGTGCCCGGAATCAGATCCACGGCCCTTAGTGTTGGCCGTAGCGACCACGGTAAATCCCGGTGCTGGGTGAATCCATTCACTGGTCTTTTTGATAAAGATTGAGTTACCTTCAAGCACTGGCTGTAGGCACATGATTCGAGAAGATCCGAGGTCGATTTCATCCAGAAGCAAAACACTTCCGGTTCGCATGGCTTCGACAACTGGCCCGTACTCAAATACGGTGTTGCCATCCTTTAGGCTGTACGACCCAATCAGATCCGATTCGTCGCTCTCCCATGTGATGTTTGTACGGATGACACCACGCCCTGCGGAGACGGCAGCCTGATTTACATCGGTGGTCTTACCAATGCCCGTAGGCCCCGATAGATAGACAGGATAGAACTTCTCCGACTTAAAGATCTTGACTAGTTGCCGGTAACTCGCGGACGGCACAAATCCTGTCATGGCCTGTGGAATGTGATCCGCTTGGGACGATGTTACCGACGAACGCCGACCCGAATTGACTCTTGTGTTTGCCATATTCAGATTTGACATTGTAGTCTGTCGGGTGCTAACGCCGCTGAAAACTGCATCTTCTGGGCTCTTGCTGAAATTTCGGATCTGCTCGATATCTGGAATTGAAAACACCCCTCGGGCCACCTTCAGACTCCTATCGGTTTGGAACACCGACGGATGATTGATATTGGGGTAGTTCTCGCGGAGTGAGATGAGCGTTGCCGCTGACACTTCACCACTAGTGACTGCATCGGGAAAATCACTGATCAATGCTGAAATCCAAGCCACATGCTTTTGACGGAGTACAAGAAAATTGTTCATAATCTATCCTTTTATTTCTGATGGATGAATACGATTCAGAGAGAATTATCTGAACCAAAGACACTTGACATTATAGCCACCATTTTGACTCTTGTCAAGCCCCCCGTGCGAAAAAAGACAAATTTTTTTTAAAGGCTTGACAAACCCGTTCGGGGTGCTACAATGTAGCAGTCGGAAACCCGCAAACTGGAGTAAATGATGAAAATTGGCAGTAGTAATCGTGAAAATGAAATCTTGGCATCCATTTTGGCATCTGAAAATGTGTCATTCTCCTACGATGCAAAGGCCCACACAGCGGTGTTTAATGTGATGACTAGGCACATTACCCTACCGCTGTTCTCCGCGTCGGCACCGAATTATCTCATCGACCATTTTATTGTGCATGAGGTCGGGCACGCTGTTTACACGCCTGTAGATTTCTTGAATTTTTTGAAGCCTATTTGCGAGCAATATGATGCTCACGAAAACTACATTAAGAGCGCGTTTAACATTCTCGAAGATATTCGCGTTGATACTTTGATGTCCCGAAAGTACCCGGGCCTACACCTTCTCCGATCAAGAGGGTACAATTACCTGTACCTGAATAACTTCTTTAAGTTGGGGGATCCGAAGGATATTGAATCTTTCTCATTCTTAGATCGACTGAATATTCACTATAAGATTGGTGCTATCATTGATGTTCCGTTTTCGCAGGTCGAACGCCGTATGGCACAGGAATTCAGCCTAGCCGAGACACCGGAACAGATTTACAAAAACATCAGAGAAATCTTGGATTTTCACATTCGTATTGATTCTGAGAATAAACCTTCAGATCTTGAAGGTGATGAATATGAGAATTTCCCTCTTCCTTTGGATGTCGATAAGAGAAATAATAAGGTTTCTGGACCCGATGTTACGACCGGAACCAGTGCTTCTAGTGCTATTCCGGTTTCGATGCAAATAAATTCAACGCCAGATTTCGATGATCCTGAAGATGAAATTGCCGTTGATCCAGAGGTTTACGATCCGGACGGGGATGATCATGATTATGACGATTATGACGAT
>Ga0136588_1000315_pt1 | contig 18169 bp, 20 predicted proteins | sample AntRauMFilla1564_FD_104782 | JGI IMG/M metagenome (GOLD analysis project Ga0136588, IMG submission 104782) | Saline lake microbial communities from Rauer Islands, Antarctica - Metagenome Filla 1 #564 | ecosystem: Environmental > Aquatic > Non-marine Saline and Alkaline > Saline | place... | reverse complement strand
CGTCGCGTACACCATTAGACTCTTGCCTTTTTCTTTTTCCTCTTCTTTAGCACCACCGAGGATAAAGAACTTGAACATTCCCCAGACAAACACTAGGAAGCCGATCCCTAGGATGAAGGGAATCAAAACTGCGTCAGAGAATTCCAAAATGTTGATCAATAAGTCCTGGAACGGCCCAGCATTGGAACTTTGCGCGATGCCTTGAGCTGCTGTGACAGCGGGCAGAAGTGCCAACGTCAGAAGAGTAAATAATTTGAACATACAACGATACGATAACTAAGCAATAATACTAAGTATACTACACTAATCGAGGGGAAACTTATTACAAACCTAAAAACGAACTGCGCACAATCGCTACAATTCCCCAAAAGCTGACGGCAACCACTAGCACTAACACTGCGGTCACGGCGTAGACGCGACCCTCGGCTACTTTGTTTGGGTCGCCAGCTCTGATCACCCATGAGTCGATAATCTTCCACACCAAATACGCAAACACCAGGGCGAACATCGCCGGGATCAGAATGTTAATAAAGTCAATGAACAAACCTATGAGTCCTGAATATGTAGTAGGGGTTTGCATACGTGTACTGTTAAAAAGAGTTAACCAGGTTGCGAATAATAACCGAAATAGCCGATGAGCCCAAAATAACCACTCCGCCGATGATCGCGTAGATCAACATCTGCGCGGCTTCTTTTACTTTTTCTGGGTTACCTTGGGCGGTTATGTATTTGAAGCCAGCTAAGATAATAAAGAAGACAACGATCGGCACGGCGATGATCAGCAGCACATTGACCAACTCGATTAACAGTGAGTCTAGACTGCCAAATCCAAATGGATTCTCAAGTGAGTGAACCTCGTTGGCGTAGGCAATGTTCATAAATAATAATTAGTTCCTAAATGATTCTACTACCCCTTGGATAATCTCGGAAATAGCCACCGCTCCCAGAATCAGTACCCCGCCAACAATTGCGTAGGTCAGTGACCGGGTGGCGGTTTTTATTTTCTCCGGGTTGCCTTGAGCAGTAACATAATTGAAGCCAGCGAAGATGATAAAGAAGATGATAATCGGAACCGCGAGCACCAACAGCACATTGAGGATAGTCGTGAGTAGACCTTCGATGGTGATAATGTCCGCGTTGAGGGGACTGTTGAGTTGGAACTGCAAACCTTGACTAGACACGTTTGGTACAGCCACTACGAAACTGGAGATGAACACACTCAGGACACAAAACAGTTTCGGCATCATATAATCAAGTATACCCTAGTACGCCTGCTCAATCCGTTGCAGTCCGTCATTGACTGACTGGTCGATAGTGCGACGGTTTTGGTTAACATCACTACTCATAGTGGCAAAGATTTGGTTGGTGGTACTGACGTCGGGATTCAGCCAACCGTAAGCAATGCCCGCTGAAGCAAAGGCTATCCGGCCATACGTGTCGTTGGAACCAGCACTAATTGCCTGGCGACTAACTGGCGCCAAACCAGAGTTAACCGCGATGTCGGTGGCCTGTTGTGGGCTGTTGAGTTGCGCCATCACGGCGTACGCAGCGTTACTGTTGTCGCTACTGCGCAACAAAGCTAGCCCGTAAAACTGGCCGTAGGTACGTCTGACGCTTGCAGCTGCACCCTGAGGCACTTCGGCAATGTCAAAGTTAAGGTTAGGATTCAGACGTTCGATCTCGCGAGCTTCGCTGGCATAGCCAAAGTAAAATACCAAGTCCTCGCCTACAAAGGCCGCGCGGTCCTGGGGTAGCGAACGGTTCCAAGAATAGTAACTATTGGCTGGTTGGCTAAACCGGGTATAAAACTCAATTGCTGTGCGTAGTGGGTTGATCGCCCCAGCGATTGACTCTTGCAGTTTAATCTCGTACCCCCGCTCTGACTCGACCACACCGCCGCTTCCGGCCTGGGTCAGCAGCATCGACATTACCCCAAAACTGTTGCGGACGTTATTGAATTCACCTAGCGCTACCACACCTCGTCTGATCGACCGGTCAAAGTCCCGTTCGATTAGCGCACCAAACTGCACATTGAGCAGCTCTTCCCAAGTGCGCGGGGCGTTCAAAAAGCCCTGGGTGGCCAACAAATCACGATTCCAATACAGCACCAGCGGGTCAACGGCAATTGGTAGAGCGTACAAGCCGTCGTTAAGGGCAAAAATCTGCGCCCCTTCGATGTATGCATCACGAATGTCTCGTTCTGATACTACTTCGTAGCTATACGGCACAATCCGGCGACGCATATCGACCAGGTATTCGTGAGACATCAGGACAATGTCTGGGCCGGTCCCATCGGCCAAGGCGTTGACCAATTGGTCGTTGAACTGTGCGGGTGGGATGTAACGGTAGGTCACTTCACGGTACGCATCAAACTGTTCAGCCAAGCTGGCAATAGTGTCTTGCATCCCCCCACCTGGCATCGTGCCCCAGATCTGCACTGAACCGGTAAAAGCTAGCGAGCCATCAGGGGTAGACGGGCCGCGTTCGTAGCTGGACAACAACGCTAACGCCGCTAACGCCAACACAATAAAGATAATCACCAACGCTAGTTCAAATGGTCGTAGTTTCATACTTACACTTTTCTAAAGGCTAACCCATAATGATGCTCCCCAGCCTCGAAGTCGCGCTCTAACACAAACCCGTGTGACTCAACCAGGGCCGTGCAGTCGTTAGCAGCTATAACAACATCGGCCTGTGGCCCGATGACTGAGGCTGCGTCTGTCCAGTCGACGATCAGTAGTTTGCCGCCCGGGCGTAACGTGCGGGAGGCCTCGGTTAAGAAGGTCGGTTTATCTTCGATTTGAAATAACGTGTTGACCACAATTGCAGCGTCAAGCTCGCCTGTTTGTAGCTTGGTGCCATCTACAGCCTCCAGATCGCACCAAACAGTAGCGACGTTCTCTAGACCCTGGGCGATGGCTTGAGCACCGAGTTTTTCTACTAGCACCTTTTGGATATCGCAAGCATACACTCGACCAGAAGGGCCGACAGCAGCGCTCAATACTTTACAGAAATAGCCGCTACCAGCCCCAAAGTCAGCCACCACGTCGCCCTCACGCAGATAGAATTGAGACACTACTACTTCTGGAATTACCAATCGCATTACTAACTAGTATACCCTACACAAACACCACACTGGCGATACTGTCTCCAGCTCGCATCTTCATCACCTTGACCCCCTGAGTGTCGCGTTTCAGCGCTGGAACTTGTTTGAGCGGCAACTTGATCACTTGCCCTTTCTTACTCATGATCACCAACTCGCCTTCGACTCGCTCTTCGCCTGTGATGATAATCCCGCGCACAACTGGGCCGGTTTTAGCGGTGACTTTGACCGTCTTGATACCACTACCGCCGCGCTTTTGGGTTTTGTATTCTTTGGCTGGTGTAGTTTTCCCAAACCCGTTTTCGGTCACAATCAATATCTCGCGGTCGGTAGCGTCAGACTTGAGTACATCGGCAGACATAATATGGTCCTTGGCACCCAGCTTCATACCGGTGACTCCAGCCGCAGTTCGACCCATCTGTCTAATGTCTGACTCTTCAAACCTGATAGCTTGTCCGAGTTTCGTAATCAGTGATACCTGGTCGCCTGTGCCGACAAACTGCGCGGCTATCAGCGAGTCGTCGTCACGCAACGTGATGGCGATCAGCCCTGACCGACGGACATCTTTGAATACAGCGGCGTCAGACTTTTTGACCACGCCATTTTTGGTAACCATCATCAAACTCCAGTCACCTTCCCAGTCCTCTGTGCGAACAGCCAAGACAGACGTGACCTGCTCTTCGCTTGTCAGCGGCAAGAAGTTCATGATTGACTTGCCTTTGGTGGCCCGGCGTCCCTCGGGGATCTCGTACATTTTAGACTGGTACACCTTGCCGGTGTTGGTGAAAAACAGCAGGTCGCTGTGTGACGAGGTTGTCAACAGTGTCGTTACAACGTCCTCCTCTTTAGTGTTGAGGTCAACTACCCCCACGCCACCCCGCTTCTGTACTTTGTATTCTGCCGGGTTGGTACGCTTGACGTAGCCACCTTTGGTTAGTACCAGCACTGACTCTTCGTCGGGAATGAGGTCTTCGGGGTTGATTTGCTTGACGCCACCCTTGACGATTTTGGTTCGCCTATCGTCACCAAACTTGTCAGCTACGTCCTGCATTTCGTCTTTAACGATTTGCATCATTTTGGTTTTACTTTTGAGGATGGTTTCAAGTGCCTTGATCAGCTTCTGCACCTCGGCTAACTCGTCTTCGATCTTCTTACGCTCTAGGCCAGCCAGTTTTTGCAGACGCATGTCGAGGATGGCCTGGGCCTGGATTTCCGAAAACTTGAATTCTTTCATCAAAGCCGCGTGAGCTTCGGGGACGTCTTTAGCTGCCCGGATCAGCTTGATGATCTGGTCGATGTGGTCGAGTGCTTTCTTGAGGCCAAGCAAGATATGTTCGCGGTCTTTTGCCTTGTTCAGGTCGTACTGTGTCCGACGGCGGATGACTTCCGCTCGGTGCTTGATGAATTCCTGCAAAATACCCTTGAGACCAAGTGTCTGAGGCACCCCGTCAACCAGCGCCACCATGTTGTAGTGGAAGGTGTCTTCCAGTTGGGTGTGTTTGTATAGCTTATTGAGTACCGTCTGTGGCTGGGCGCCTGATTTGAGTTCGATCACCACGCGAATGTCGTCGGTTGACTCGTCGCGCATTTCACGGATGCCTTCGATTTTTTTCTCACGCACCAGGTTGGCGATCTTTTCTTGCATGTCAGCTTTGTTCACTCGGAACGGAATACTGGTGATAATGATGGCAAACGCGCCCCGTTTATCCTCAACAATTTCCGCTTCGCCGCGCACCACCACTCCTCCTCGCCCATTAGCGTAGGCGGCAGCGATGGCTTTTTTGTCAAAGGCAATGGCCCCCATTGGAAAGTCAGGACCTTGGACGTGTTGTAACAAATCGTCAGTGGTGGCGTCGGGACTATCGATCAGGTGACCGGTGGCGGCAACTAATTCACGTAGGTTGTGTGGCGGAATGTTGGTCGCCATCCCAACGGCAATCCCTAAACCACCCATCAACAACAAGTTGGGTACCGCCGCGGGCAACACTGTCGGTTCTTTTTTATTACCGTCAAAGTTTGGTCGCCAGTTGACAGTGTCTTTTTCTAGATCGCGCAACAATTCTTCCGACAGCTTGGACATTTTGGCCTCGGTGTATCGGTACGCCGCAGCCGAATCCCCGTCAATTGACCCAAAGTTCCCCTGCCCAATAATCAGTGGGTAGCGTGTGGTAAAGTCTTGCGCCAACTTGACCATGGATTCGTACACGGCGGTGTCACCATGGGGGTGAAATGACCCCAACACGTCCCCTACTACCGTCGCAGACTTTTTGAATTTAGCGGTCGAAGTTAAACCATTGAGACGCATGCTGTATAGAATCCGGCGGTGAACTGGTTTCAGTCCGTCGCGAACGTCGGGCAAGGCGCGCGAGGTTATCACCGACATCGCGTAGTCGAGGTACGCGGTCTCCATTTCAGCCACAATCCCCTGTGGGATAATGTTGTCAGGTGACGGTGTGTTTGATTCTTCCTTGACGGTCTTTTTTGGCATAACTGATTACGGGTAGTGAGTGCTGGTAATAAAATTTGAGTTATTCTAGCACAATTCTACTGCGTGGCAGTAGCAGTGGTAGTGGTGGCAATGCGTACGGGGCGGCCAGCAGCCGCAGGTGTGGTAGCCGCCGGGGTGCTAGTTGCCACAACAGAGCTGACATTTGCAGTTTGTACTGGTTCAGTTACCACTTCACGTAGGGTATCTAAACTAGGAACGACTTCTGACGCCACGCCCCAACTACTACTTATTTCCGCCCAGAAACTGGCAAACACACCAGCTGGTTCAGCCGGGAGTTGGGCGTTAGGGTCGGTCGTCACTCTGTCTGTTAGCCCAACCATCCAGACACTAGCGACCAGCAGTGTAAATACCAGCGCAATCCCCAGCGCGTATTGGTCACGCACCGCTTGCGGCTTGCGTCGTACCGAACTAAAAAAACGCGCCAACATGTCTAACTAAGCACTTAACACCACTACCTCCCCACTCATCACCACCACGTCTCTTTTCTTAATGGTGAGTTTGTCTACTGGTTTGAGACCGTCTTTACTCTCTTCTTTGAGGAACGTCTTGAGTGCCGCGTCATCATAGTGCATCGGAATGACAAGCTTGGCCTCTAGTTTGTTGGCGAGCTTGGCTGCCTGCGGTACCCCTAGCATGTCTCCTCCTCCAATTGGAATAAATAAAATGTCGATATCACCCAGCTCCCCCAGTATTTTAGGGTCGATCTCTGGGTCGCTAAGCGCACCGAGAAACACCAGGTTCATGTCTTCTAGCCGCACTTGGAAAATGGTGTTGAACGACTCGACTTTGTCATAGGTCGTTTTGACCCCAAAACCACGCGCCACCACCGAACCAATTTCGAATTCACCCGGTGTGTCCGCCACAAACGGCTGTTTACTGCCGTGAGCAACCTGGTCGACGCCGTTAAAGTCAGGGTGCCAAAACGTCACAAACGCCGCGTCCGAGCCAAACTTTGTTTCTGTTAATTTGGATTGTTTAGAAATCGGGTTAAAGGCCAGTGTGGTGTCGCCAAAAGAAACCTTGAAACACTGCCCCCCGTGATATGAAATAACCATAGTGAAGGTAGTATACAGCACAAATGAAAAGTACGCAGCCGCTGTCGATATGCTGGACAAAATCCATAGTTACTGTATAAATATATAGTCGATTCTGCTCGATCGGCTGGGTAATTGTTTGGTGCTGCCTCACACCTGATATAACAAACCCATAGAGCTCCTCTGCTAGTTTAGTGTTTCCGTGTCCCTAAACCCAGAGTCATGTCCATCGAGCCCTTTGCTCGCTCGTCTGAGGGTAGTCGTAGGTTATAGGCGTGAATACATAGCGCAGCGATTACATCAGACGGGCGATCATCGTTCTTTCATATCCCACCACCCTCACCCGGTGGTTTTTTTGTGTCAAAATCACTCGACAATTCCCTTTTACATGCTATATTTGCTGCACCTAACGGTAATTATCAATTCTAGCGACACACGTTAAACCCCGCGCTCACGGACTATGGCCAGAGCAACAGTTGCGCGGACGCGTGTCGTCGGATTAAACAATATAAATAATATGTTCGGATTTGGACAAAAAGACTCTTCTGGTGAAGAAAAAGCTGGAGCAGCTACTGCGACAGCACCCGCAGCTACCATGCCTGCTGGTATCATGAGTGGATACATCGAAGCGGTGAAAACGCTTCCAAGCGAAGATGACGTCGTAGCTGGTACAGTGTCAGCCATCGGACGCGCTCGTGTATATATCGATATCCCACAAATTGGGACCGGTATCATTTACGGAAAGGAATACATGAACGCCCGCGACATCTTACGTAAAGTAGGCGTCGGTGACGGTATCGAAGCCAAGGTCGTCATGAGCGAAAACGAAGACGGTCACATCGAACTATCACTCAAGGAAGCCCGTCAAGCTCTGATCTGGTCAGATGCTGAAGCCGCAGTTAAGAGTGGGGCGATCTTGAGCCTCGAGGTTAAAGAAGCCAATAAGGGTGGTTTGATCATCGAGTGGCAAGGTATTTACGGATTCCTTCCTGCCTCACAGCTATCAACTGAAAACTATCCACGCGTGAGCGACGGTGACAAAGACAAGATCCTAGTTGCACTCAACGAACTGGTAGGTAAAAACCTGTCAGTGGTTATGATCACCGCCGACCAAAAGGAACACAAGTTGATCTTCTCTGAAAAAGGCCTACAAGACAAAGAGGAGAAGGGTGAGAAAATAAACAAGTACGAAGTTGGCAATATAATCGAAGGTGAAGTCACTGGCGCGGTAGACTTTGGAGTATTTGTCAAACTAGAACCTGGTCTAGAAGGATTGGTTCACATTTCTGAACTAGACTGGGGACTGGTGGAAGACACCAAAGCACTATATAAGGTAGGCGACCCAGTTAAAGTAAAAGTGATCGAAGTCACAGACGACAAGATCAGCTTGTCTATCAAGCAACTCAAGGAAAACCCGTGGGTACTGGCCAGTAAGAAGTACAAGAAAGGCGATATCGTTAACGGTGTAGTCATCAAGTACAACAAACACGGTGCGCTGGCGTCAATCGAAGAAGGTGTCGCTGGTCTAGTTCATGTGTCAGAGTTTGAAACCGAAGAAAACCTGAAAAGCAAACTGTCACTAGGTGGCGTACAGAAATTCAAAATTACGCTGTTTGAACCAAGTGAACAGAAAATGACCCTGTCATTCAAGGAGGCAAACGAAGCAAAGTAGCCGACCGAAGAAGCAAGAAACGCGCGCCCAATCGGGCGCGCGTTTCTTAATTATACTGATTCATAGCGACCTCCACTCCCCTAATTACGATAGTTTCAAGTGCGCCGTTGATAGTGTTAAACAGCGCTGGCAATTGTTTACGTTCGCTGGGCGTAAACGGTTTGAGCACAAACCGCTCTAGTGGGGCGCCACCGGCGGGCCGTTTAACTTGACCTGTCCAGAAACTGGTCGGTGCAACACCAATCCGAATCCGAACAAAGTCTTTGGAGCCCAGTTTTTGAATAATTGACGACACACCATTGTTCCCTCCTCCCCCGCGACCATGGCTGATTTTGATGGTACCAAATGGTAGGTCGATGTCATCGTGCAGCACAATCAAGTCAGTCGTCTCATGCTTGGGGACAAACTTGACCACCGCTGAGCCGGAGTTGTTCATATATGTATCTGGGTAGAGCACCGCCACTGGTTCACTTCCCATACGACCACCGGTACTACGACCACTCATCGGTTTATCTTCAATCAGGCCAGGCCAGCCACGACGTTCAATCGCTTGATCCATCGCCAGCCACCCGACGTTGTGACGGGTTGATTCGTATTTTATACCAGGATTTCCTAGCGGGACGATGTATTTCATATTCGTATCATACACGATATGAGTCCGCAAAACATACCTAAAACGCACATTTGGAGCCAGGACAAAAATCGAGTATACTAGGTACATATGAGCCTCCACCCTGATCTTGAAGAAGTGACTCTAGCTACTGATTCTGGTGCTGCTGTCGCCACCAACGATCAGACACCCGTGCCCAAGAAACCAGAACACCCCTTAGTCGAGATCGTCCGCTTTGCTGTCTTGGCCATTATTATTGTGGTACCGATCCGAATGTTTATTGCCCAGCCATTCGTCGTGTCTGGTGCGTCGATGGACACCACATTTGCTAATGGACAATACCTGATTGTTGACCAGCTCAGCTACTACTTTGAAGAACCCGACCGAGGTGAAGTGGTTATATTTCGCTACCCGCTTGACCCGTCTAAGTTTTTCATTAAACGCGTGATTGGTTTGCCGGGTGACACAGTCGTTATCGAGAACGCCAGCGTGACAATCATCAACGACACGTACCCCAACGGCCTGACTCTAGATGAGCCGTACATAACCACTATGAACGCAGCTGCACCCCAAACCCAAATACTTGGGCCAGCTGAATATTTTGTCATGGGTGACAACCGGAACCAGAGTTCAGACTCACGAGTCTGGGGCGTCTTGCCAGAAGACCGCATTGTCGGTCGAGCATTGGTTCGACTGTTCCCGCCGCAGTCGATCGACTTCTGGCCTGGACACACAGACTCCACAGGCACCATTATCCAATAGGTTTATAATCATTTTGTATGTCACACACACCAACCGATTTTCTCAAAGTTGCCGCTAGCACTGCCGACCACTTTGGCTTCCGCACAGCCGACCAAATCAAAAAGTCGCCCGAGTGTAAAGCTTGTGATAAAAAAGCCCCCCACACCGTCACTGGCACCAACAAACGTGTCGACTCACACCAGGGGTTACTCAGTTCCGCTATCGCTACCTACTGCGACGAAAAGTTCCATGCTTTTGAAGACAAGCCGGTTTTGCTGTACAACACACACCAAGTCCCACGCACTGGCGAGTCAGCCGTAACTTTTCACATTTTTAATGTAGACAAAAGTATTGCTGAGGCCATTCTGATCCAAGTGGCTCGCAGTATCGCCAACGACCTTGGGTACAGCGATCATACTGTAAAAATAAATTCCCTTGGGTGCAACGAGTCGGTCACCAGATACAGCCGAGAGCTGGGCAACTATTTGCGTAAGCGTATCGACACTATGCCGGTCAGCGCCCGCGAAGCCATGAAAGAGCATCCGATGCTCGCACTCCAAAGCCTACTAGATGAACAACACGATTTGGGTTACAGCAGCCCAAACCCATTGGAGTACCTAAGTGACGGCAGTCGCAAGCACTTCCGAGAAATCATCGAGTACCTCGACATGAGCGAGACTCCATACGAGATCGACTCCAAAATGCTCGGCCACCATGAGTGCTACTCAGACGCACTATTTGCACTTGACATCAAAACCGATGACGACGTTGCGCCGCTGACAGCGCGCGGCGGTCGGTTTGACGAATTCGCTTCACGCAACACTGGCACCCGTACACCGTCTGCTGGTGTAGTCATCACCCTCAATAACAGCAAGGCGCCAGCGCGCAACCCACGGGTGACTGCCCAAAAACCATCTGTCTACGTAGTACAACTTGGGTTTGGACCAAAAATCCGCAGCTTGATGCTGGTTGACTCCCTACGCCAAGCTGGTATTCCAGTAGTCCACGACCTGGCTAGCGATTCACTTTCAACCCAGCTGCGTGCAGCAGAAGAGCTGGGTGTCAACTACACCATCATTGTTGGTCAGAAAGAATTTGTCGAAGGGACGGTTATCTTACGCGACATGAACGCTCGCAACCAAGAATACGTCACTCAAGACACACTCATCCGTAAACTGAAGCGGCGCAATGGTGTGGTAATGATGAAATAACCGAACCTAGACAAAAACAAACTGTTGGACATCCGATGTCCAACAGTTTGTTTTTATATATTGATAGGGCTAAAACACCCTTGCGCAACGCTGTGGATATGCTATTCTAGCCCGCATATATGGCAATCAATGTTGAAGTAGAAAAAAATAACAACGAGTCTAGCGCAAACGTTATTCGTCGTTTTACCAAACGAATGCAGGGCGCCGGGATCGTTCCCAAAGTACGCGGCGGTCGGTACTTTACGCGCATCAAAAGTCAAAATGTCCGACGCTCAGCAAAACTAGAGAAGCTAGACAAAGCCACCAAGTACGAACGATTGATCAAAGAAGGTAAGATCCAAGAGCACCACGGACGCGGACGACGCTAGCACAACAGCCCTTCGGGGCTGTTTTGTTATGGGGTATACTATACCCATGTCTCTGTCTATTACTTCGACCGTGAAGTCATATCCGCGCCATCAGTACGACCTGATCGCGCAATCTATTCTTGGTAAACGCTATGATTTGTCACTAGTGTTTATTGGACGGACGCGAGCAACAACACTCAACCGCGAGTACCGGAACAAAACATACTCACCAAACGTCCTTTCTTTCCCGCTTGATACTCACACGGGTGAAATATTTATTTGCCCACAAATAGCACTGCGTGAAGCATCCAAGTATAATCTGACCCCATCAGGTTATGTAGGTTTCTTGTTTATCCACGGGTGTTTACATTTGAAAGGACTAATGCATGGCGATACAATGGACAAGCTGGAAGCAAAATGGGTTAAGCATTTTGCGCTGACATAAGTATGGCTGAGAAAATCATCACCGGAATAGACGTCGGAACCTACCATATAAAAGTGGCAGTAGCCCGTTTACCCAAAGCAAATCCTGATGGCAAAGTACTGCGACCAGAGATAATCGGCACCGGACTGGCGGAAAGTCGAGGGCTCAAGAACGGCTACATTATCCACGAAGCTGAGGTCAGCCGCAGTATCAAGAGTGCCATCGCTCAAGCGGAAAAAAGTGCCGGTTTGACTATCAAGCGAGCGCACGTCGGCATTGGTAGTGTTGGACTAGAAGAAATGTACGCGCACGGCGAAATTATTCCTGCTCGGGCTGATTCTGAGATAGTTAACGCTGACCTCGAAAAAGTTATGCAAGACAGCGAAGAGCGTATCGTGGACCAGCTCCCCAACCGCCAGATACTACACAGCATTCCCTTGCGCTACAGCATCGACGGCAAAGAAGTGCTCGGGCGGCCACAGGGTCATCGCGGCACTAAACTGGAAATTGACAGCCTTTTTATTACTACGTACGAGCAGCACGTCAATGACTTGATTTCGGCAGTTGAGGGTCTGGGTATACACGTTGAAGACGTAATTGCATCTCCCTTGGCGGCCAGCTTTGTCATGCTAAACAAGGCACAGAAGCGGGCGGGCTGCTTACTTGCCAATATCGGCGCTGAAACAACTTCTATTGTGGTGTTTGAAGACATGACACCGATCTCGCTGCGGATCTTTCCAGTTGGGTCAAACGACATCACTAACGACATTGCTTTAGGGTTGCGTGTCCCATTGGAAGAAGCCGAAAAAATCAAGCGCGGCGGTATGAGTAGTGCGACGTTCTCAAAAAAGCGACTGGACGAAATCATCGCCAACCGATTGGAAACTATTTTTGAACTGATTGACAATCATCTGAAACAAATTAAGCGAGACGGACTCTTACCCGCTGGTGTGGTACTTACCGGTGGCGGAGCAAGCTCCACCGCTGCGGTCGAGGTGGCCAAGAAGTCACTCGAATTACCAGCACGCATCGCTACGTTTGACATTGGTCGCAGCACAAAACTAAAAGACTCATCCTGGGCAGTAGCGTACGGATTATGTATGTGGGGTGCCAGCGACAACGATGAGTCTAGCGCGATCGGGGTTGTTAAGCGGGGTCGACGAACGGTCTTATCATGGTTCAACCAATTCTTACCCTGATCCATTACTCGGACCAACTCTATTGCTAGCCATTTTGGCTATTTTACAATCACACGATTCTCAATTTTGACAAGGTCGTGACAGTTTTCCAGTACCAATGTATTATGTATGCATTATCACGGACGGGCGCACTTGGGTGGGTGTCTGACCTCAATTTTAGAAATTAGTCGTATGGAACAAATAAATTCAGACGTAGAGTCGTTCGCACGGATTCGAGTCGTTGGTGTCGGTGGTTCAGGTAGCAATGCCGTTAACCACATGGTCACAAACAAAGTTAAAGGGGTGGAATTCATCGCTGTTAACAGTGACGCCCAAGACTTACACCACTCGTTGGCTAAAAAGAAAATTCATATCGGCAAAAACCTCACCCGTGGCCTGGGCGCTGGTGGTGACCCAGAAATGGGTCGACGGGCAGCCGAGGAGACCCGCGAAGAGATTAACAGTTCTATTAAGGGGTCAGACATGATCTTTATTACTGGTGGTATGGGTGGTGGTACCGGTACCGGTGCAGCTCCAATTGTTGCCAAAATAGCGCGTGAGAGTGGTGCGTTAACCGTCGGGGTTGTCACCAAGCCCTTCTTGTTTGAAGGTCAGCAACGTATGCGTATGGCACTAGAAGGGATCGATGCGCTCAAACAAGAAGTCGATGCGTTGATCACTATTCCCAATGACCGCTTACTGGCAATTGTGGACAAAGAGACCACCGTCAAGCAGGCTTTTGAACAAGCGGACAATATCCTCAAACAAGCAGTCGAGGGTATTTCTGACCTAATCACTATGCCTGGTATCATTAACGTTGACTTTGCCGACATCCGTAGTGTTATGGAAAACGCTGGATCAGCCCTCATGGGCGTCGGTATTAGTTCGGGCGAAAAGCGAGCTGAGGAAGCAGCCAAGTTAGCCATCAACTCACCACTACTTGAAGTATCAATCACTGGTGCCAAGGGAGTGCTGTTTGCCATCGCCGGTGGCGAAGACCTAGGTATGCTTGAGATTCAAGAATCAGCCAGAGTTATTACCGAGTCTATTGATCCACAAGCGCGAGTGATCTTTGGAGCTATCAGGGACGAGAAGCTCAAGAAAAATGAGTTGAAAGTCACCGTCATCGCTACTGGCTTCCCTGAGGAGTCTACCGATGAGAACCATCAAAATTCGTACATCGCAAGACAAGCCCCTGTCCGCCCAGAACCAGCAGCCGAAAAAGAGGACAAGCCAGCCGAGTCTACCCGTGGACGAATATTCAATTCTCTGCCGTCAAATCCAAAAAAAGACGACGTGCCAGAACCAATTAAACCCACCCCACCTAAACGAGATCCCAAGCCAGTTGACCCAGCAGAGGATATGGAAGATGATGATTGGGGCGCAGTCCCTGCATTTCTTCGACGTTCGAAGCTTAAATAAAACTCCGCAACGAATGAATTCTCGTGGACACCAATCATCTTATCACCGGAAGCTTCCCGAACGATTATGGTCTGAGAATCTAAGTATTGCACTCAACTAAAACAATCTTCTTACAGAAGCGGTACAGGTTTCGCCCTAACGGACTACAACCTCTTGCAAAAGCCTCCCAGGCTTTCTCACCCGGATTGTTTTAGGGGCGCCGTTCCCACTGTGTTGCAACACGGGCATGAGTGTGGAATCTAAAAAGTCGTGCCTGTGGTACGGCTTTTTGCGTAGCTAGCTTCTGTGGTATCCTAGAGCCACTTACTTATTTCTGTTTTTCTTTTATGTACGATTTGATTATTATTGGCGGAGGGCCAGCTGGCACCGCCGCTGGCGTATACGCGTCCCGCAAGCAACTCAAGACCTTATTTATCACCGCTGACTGGGGTGGGCAAAGCACCGTCTCTCCCGACATCCACAACTGGATTGGTACGCCGTCTATCTCTGGCACCAAATTGGCTTCCGACCTTGAGGGTCACCTACGCGCGTACGCCGATACTTGGGTAGACATCAAGGATAAAACCTATGTGACTAGTGTCGAGAAAACCGACGCTGGACACAAGGTGCATTTTGGACAGGAGTCAGCCGAGGCTACGGCTATTTTGATCGCAACCGGTTCCAAACGCCGTCGACTAGACGTACCTGGAGCTGACGAACTAGAGCACAAAGGACTCACGTACTGCGCCTCGTGTGACGGTCCGATTTTTGCCGGACAGGACGTAGCGGTGATCGGTGGCGGCAACGCCGCGTTTGAAACCGCAGCCCAATTGCTGGCATACACCAAGAGCGTAACCCTCTTGAATCGTAGCGCTACCTATAAGGCCGACCCTGTCACGGTTGAAAAAGTTCTCTCCCACCCTAACATGCGCGGTATCACCAACGCCGACCCAAGCGAAGTACTGGGCGACAAGTTTGTGTCAGGTCTAGCATACAACGACGCAACCGGAACCAAGCAGACGCTTGATGTTACCGGCATCTTTATGGAAATTGGCATGATCCCAAACACTGACTACGTTGGTGACGTAGTTGCACTTGACCCTTACGGTCGGATCGAAATCGATCCTTGGACTCAACAAACCAACACACCAGGTATTTGGGCTGCGGGCGATTGCACTAACATCAAGTATCATCAGAACAACATCTCTGCCGGCGACGCAGTCAAGGCTCTGGAAGATATCTATGTGACGCTAAAAGCAAAATAGCCGTCCCTACGTTCACACAGCAGTAACACAAAAGCGCCCTCATGGCGCTTTTTACTTAGTACTGTGTGTATAAACTTGTGGAAAACTTTTGTATAACTCTGGGTATAAAACCAGGGAGCATTAGCCAGCTCGCTGCGTTCCGATTTGGGTAGCAGCAACCTTCAACTGCGTCATCAGCCCTTCGTAGTATTCCACACCAGCGTCAGCCACACGTGCCAGTGATGTATGACCCATAGCTGTACCAGCTCCAGCAATCAGTTGCCAGTGCACGATCGCTCCCCCGACAAAGAAACTTAACCATTCCAACACCTCGGCCGCATCATCCCAATCGTCACCTACATATGCCTCACCCATACCAGTAATCTTGACCGCCGTCTTGTCGACTTTGGGTAGCAGCACACCAGTTGTACCAGCCTCGTCACAAATCGCCTGTAGCGCCGTGACTTGCGCAGCGGCGGTTTTTGCAACCGTGCTCGCTTGGTCGCCAAGCAGCGTCAGCATTACGCTTTGGTTAGCAGAATAAGTAGTGTCGAGCACCTGCGCAAACGCGCACGCCTCGCCGATTTTCTTAGTTATTTTTTCATTCATAAGTAACAGTATACCATTGTGACCAAACTGGCACAAAAAACTGGATTTTTTCGCACTGTTTGGTATAGTAGGCGCACTTAAATTAGTAAGCATAGTCGAGCTAATGTAAGTAGACATACGGGTTGGTTGCTGGAGTTGAGTATTGCACTCAACTGAAGCAGTCTCCCAGACTGTTTCAGGGTCCCATCGTCTAATGGTTAGGACGCCAGGTTTTCATCCTGGAAATCGGAGTTCGATTCTCCGTGGGATCACCATTGACAGCTAGCTGTTTAAGGGTCGTAATTTGACTCGAAACAGAAGCTGTAAACATCACAAAAGCCACTCAATTTGAGTGGCTTTTGTGTTTGTCATGCTCCATTATTAAAATAGAAGTATCATCGTATCTTTTGGCAAGTGATATACTGCTCTTATGAGAGCACAAATACACTCCGCTGGCATAGTACCTATTTACGAATGTCCAAGCGGTCCACAAGTGTTGTTAGTCGAACAACAACACGGTACAGAAGGTACTCGATGGGTGTTCCCAAAAGGAAAACAGGAGCCAGGAGAAGAGCTTATTGACACAGCCAAACGTGAGATTAAAGAAGAAACTAATCTTGATGTAACAAAGGTTATAGAGGACAATCCTTTTCAAGTAAAATTTGAATTCACTCACAAGGGTGATATCGCCGACAAGATTGTTACCTACTTTCTAGGTTTCGTAGACGACCAGAACGTGAAGCTATGCCCAGATGAGGTGCTAGACAGCAGCTGGCTTTCTTTTCAAGAAGTCAGAGAAAAACTAACATTTGATGTTGATAGGTGCTTGTTTGATGAGGTGGTTTCTTTTTATACAGAGCAAAAAGGTGGTAAGCGATAAGACATCTCTTAATTCTATCTAAGTGCCTACTACGCACGAAATAAGTCCGTATGTAAACAACAACTAGCATTGGAAGCTGTCAGATAAAATTCGCATATGTGCTATCTGATATGCAAAGTGCTGATAAGCATCCATTTCTCGTGTTACGTCTAACAACTTCACGATCTCTTCGACGTCAGAATCATGCAGCTGATTATCTAGTAGCGATGGATTGATGATAGTCATATATGCCGCTTGGTGTGTAAATCGCACCCAATCGTTGTTCTTTCTAAAAAGATGTAATGCTTCCAGCATATTGTCGTTATCTTCTTGATATAAGTGCTCAACTATTTTCAGCAAACCCAATTCCTTCATCCTGCCAGCATGTAACGTGAACTCGAGCCAAGGCTCCGCCTCTGGCTGCGCGTTGCTTCGGTGCGTATGTAGCATTTCAACTATGCTAGCTTCGTCTTCTTTTGTAATGTGGCCGTTAAGTAAGTCTTGGTTTATGTGCTTGATACGCGCTGGTAGCTCCGCCTAGGCAAGGCCTAGGCGGAGCTTTGTCACCCTCCTCTTCACCAAGATCACCTCACTCCACAAACACCCCAGAAAGCAAGCTGCCTAAACTTACATTTCCGTACATATTTGCTATACTCTCCACACAGTTTACGTCCGATTAGCTCAGCTGGTAGAGCGCTACATTGACATTGTAGAGGTCACAAGTTCAAGTCTTGTATCGGACACCATACAAAATGACGAAGGTTCGACCTTCGTCATTTTGTTGTTTACTAGGTTGCCAACTTTGCAGCAGCAATGACTGATTCTTTGCTATCTGCGATAAACATGTATCTGTCTCTATGACAAAAGCGAGCATCGGCCAGGCCGGAGACTTTGGCTAGATCTTCATCTCTTTTCCCTGCCCAGTTCTCTGGAAATCGAATCCTGGTTTCATATTCATGTGCTGTTTTTTGCACTCCGACCGCTGCCCAGCCGTTTTTCACGTCAGATTCCCTTGGGAAAATAACCATCTCCACTTCAGGATACTGGATAAATTCGCCCCGAGGTACATACACATCACTAATGAGAATCCTGCGCTCTGGTGCTGGTGTAGCCTCGTATAGTTCTAAAGCCCTCTTTTTCTGTTCCAATTTTATTTGACCTCTTTGGATTCGCCGTTTGAGATAGTCTCGAGCAACATCGACCGCCAACATAAATTGCTGATCAGGATCCTCGTCAAGAGTCGGCTCT
>Ga0136588_1000311_pt1 | contig 18344 bp, 22 predicted proteins | sample AntRauMFilla1564_FD_104782 | JGI IMG/M metagenome (GOLD analysis project Ga0136588, IMG submission 104782) | Saline lake microbial communities from Rauer Islands, Antarctica - Metagenome Filla 1 #564 | ecosystem: Environmental > Aquatic > Non-marine Saline and Alkaline > Saline | place... | reverse complement strand
TTTATATTTAGATAGCGCCGATCCTTTACCATACCTCATAGCACTTTCAGCCAACATAGCATTAAAACCTGCATATTCATAAGCATATTGGAATGCTAATGCTGTACCAAAGCTTTTACCCATTGATAATGCAAAATCCATAGTTAACATTTCTTTAGTAGTACCCGCGATAAGATGGGCGAAAAACATAAATACTAACATAACCAAAACAGTAATAACAGCTACTATCAACGCATCACGGGAAGTAATTAGAAATGGTTTTTCACTACGTAATGGCCTAACTGACTTAAATTTATCCCAAAAAGATGTTGGACTTTCTCCATCGACAGGAACATAAGCTGTGGCATTTTCAGTAGATGTTGACATATTTTGTCTGTCTATAATATATACTTTTAAAAAAAACTCAAATAAAAAAACTGAATTATTGTTTTTTATTATAACAGATAATGGATTCTTATGAAAGAACGGTTGAGCGTTCTACAAGACACGCGCTTGAACAGATAGAAATTCGTTCTCGTATTAAAATAATTGAGAAATTGATTAAAGAGTACAACCAATGTCTACCACAAACGCAAAAAATAGCACCTATGTTTTCATCCAGAATTTTTAAATCTAAATTATAATTTTTTATATTATTTAGTGAAGTTATTACCATCTTTACAATTTTCACAGATGTGTTTGCCTCTGCTTGTATATAATCCCTTTTTATAACAAGGTTCACACATTGTTTTATTACACACCATACAACACGGTATATATCTATTCTTATGATCTAGTAGTCCAAGACAAATATCACAAGTCGTAGGTTTACAATTATTACATTTCCAAATTCTACATGTAATAATTGTACCACCTTTACTTATATGAACCCAACCATTAGCGACATTACATGTAAAACAACATGACTTTTGACATGTATAACAATAATCTCGTGTTTCATCGGATTTAGAGAACTCTTTGCATCCACAACATCTATTATCGTTTAGCATTTTTTTCAGTTTGCATTTATGTTCAGCTCTCACTAAAATTGACTTAACCATCCATTCTTTAAAATTAGACATTACTTTTATTATAAACAAAAAACTTATCAATTTTACATATTTTAAATCTTTCATAAAGTATACACTACTTAACAAAAATGGTAATGTGGTTTCTGTTGATTTTTCTGTTTGTTGTTCTTGGACTTTGGTACGCTGGTATGCTACCTAAACTCGGTGGTGCTGCTGATAAGTTCAGTAAGGGTGATCAGGTAACATGGAATTCTATGGGTGGTTTAGATGATACCAATCCATTAATGAAAACAGGAGTTATTCAAGATAAATCTGGGTTATTGGATGGATACTCGATTATGTCATCATCTGGTGAATTAGTGCCTAATGTTCAAGAATCGCGTCTTAAACGAGTAGGAGTAAATAAATATGAAATAGGAGCGGAAGTTATTTATTGCAATTCGGGTGTTGTGGAGAGTGTTTCAGATGGTAAATATACCATCAAACTAAAAGACCCTGCGAATCTTGGAGGAGTAGTATCGTCAGAATCTCAATTAACAGCTCAATAAAAAAAGTTTTGGTAAAAAATTTATACAGCACATTTTTATTATATGGAAGTACATTTATTTTTATCTTTACAAATAGGTACACCTTCTTCATAATGCCATGTATGTTCATTATGTGAGCAACATGGTCGTCGACATATCCAGCATTTTAATGGTTCGATGAATAAACCGGTGCATGTGTTTGAACAGTATATGTTACTTTTACCGCAGGTACAATGCTTAGTAATTACACAATCATCACACATAGATTTAGGACAAATATTACATTCATAATCTCTGTTATTATCATGACATATTTGGCATTTATCAGAAACACATGGTGTGCAATACATACCTTGAGGAATTTCTATTAAATGGTTATGAATATTATCACAAGCAACACAACATGCTTGATCACAGTTTTCACAATAATAGACATCATCCCGTGGTCCTAAAATATCTTTACATAATATACATACATTTTCTCTTTTAAATAGTTGTAGCTCTATTGAGTCTTTTTGTAATTTTATAAATTCTTTGTCGCGAAAGTAATTCCGAACAATAACGGATCGGGCGATAGCTTCTATAATATTCTTAGGTTTCATATTACAGAACAATAGTAAAATCAAATTTTAAAAATAGTGTTAATCACTTTTTTTAATATATTTAGATCAAATTTTAAATAATATATTACATAAATATAATCGATTTTTATTTAATATAGAATGCAAAGTGTTTATACAATTTTTTATAATGATGGTGATGTTTCTCATATCAGATACTGCAATGGATATAGCCATGCTGAACAACTAATGTCATCGGTTGTTGAAGATTTCATGAAAATGCATTATACAGGCCTTCCTAGAAAAATTTGTAAATATGAGGGATATGATGGTGAAGAATTTTGTGCTAAGTTATATAAAGACTCTACTTTTACGAATGGATTAGTTTTTGTTCAAAAAAAGTTTGAAATGACTGTTTATGAAAAAAAAATACTACCTGGTAAAGTATATAATTCTTATTCTGTAAATTATTTAGGAAGATTTGGAGTAATTGCACAACAACAAGAGATATCGGAACATACTAGTATGCTTATCGAGTCATTGCGTACCCAAATTACTCACAAAGATCAGCTTTTAAATCAGCAAGAACAACTTATTAGACGTCAAGAATTAGAAATCACACGTCTTGAGGGACAATGTTGTAAGTTAAACGAAGAAATTGGTCAAATGCAAGTTAGTCAATGGTATTCTCCTAGTAAAGAAGTATCACCCTTAAGAGCCGCTCCGAAAACAGTACTTAAAATTCAAAATGAAACTATTGCACCAGTTTTAGACGAGTTAAAAAATGCATTTTCTAATAAATCAGCATTACTTAAAACTTTCAAGAAAAAGAAACTTTCGAAGAAAAGCAATGATGCCACATTGGATAAACTTATTAGAGAAATTGATGACATTAAAATGTTTTAATTTTAAAAGTTGATATATATATATTGAAATATAGACATTTAATAATGATAAAAGTATATATTGCTGGTGATTGGTTAAGACCCCCCACTGAGTTAGCAAAACGATTTGAATTAGAAGGTTATTCAGTGCCTTATAAATGGTGGGAAGACCGAATATCTCACAAGGAAAATATTCAACTTCTTATACAAGAAATTAACGACTGTGACTGGTTTGTATTTGATATGCGCACGGATCGATATGACAAACATAAATTTGGAGGATCTCATGTAGGTACTGGAATTGCTTTAGCATTAAAAAAAATAGTCAAAATTATTATGCCTACAGATGCTGTAAAACCATTTACAGCGATATTAACACCATTCATCACAAAAAATGAAGATTTATTATTTACGAGTGAAACTCATTCAATCCAAGATTCATCAGGGAACCAAGTTGTATTATCAGATCTATCTACGACTGATGAATCTAAATATAAATGAACTCTATTATTTTTTGAGGTGTATTCTGCACCCGCATGAACTAAATCTCCCCGAAACACTAATATATCACCAGGATTTAAACTAATATCAACAGATTTAATAGGACCTCCCATATTTTCAATATGCTCAGATCTTATATAGTTATTCATATATGCTAATCGAATAGATTTAGGCCAAACAAGTAATTTGGTATTGGATTCTAATGCTATTAAACATCCTAGTGGAATATCTTCATCCGCAGTATTCGCAAATTGTGCAGTCGGCTCATAATCACAGTGTGGCAATTGTGCCTTACATCCTTCAATTGATGTTAGTACAACCATATTATTTGGACTATGGTATGGGTAATTATTTTTAACAAAACTTTCTACGGATTGGTAGAATTTACAAGATGCCTTAGGACCATGTTGACCATTTATAGGAGTTTGTAAACGTTTTTTATCACCACCCGTTTTTTTGTTATTGAAAATAACTTGGGCGTTAATACTGTCATGATTATTGACAAACGTTGGAAGAATTTTACGCAAATCTCTGGTAGAAAATATATTTCTGTGGATAGTATAGCCATCTATGTGCAACATTTTTTTATAAATATCTACTTTCAATTTTTATAATCAACAAATTTACCTCTTTTAATAGATCGTCTAAAGTTGTTCGTTTTTCTATTTTTTTATCTAAAAGTCCGGTTATAATAATCCATATTTCATCTTTAAAAATATTTGGAATTATATCAGAAGTTAGTTTTTTAGTTTTTATATTTTCATATGTTTCTATCATAGTATTTGCAGAATAAGGAGATAAATGTGATATAAGTTCATAGTATATTATACCAATGGCCCAAATATCAACACGCTCATCGTATTTTCTTAAACATGCCATTTCATAAGCTTGATATTCTATAGTACCGCAAAATAGATAATCTCTAGGGGTAAATGGTGTTTCAAACGTTCTAGCAAATCCAAAATCTAATAGTTTAGCAATGTTAGTGGAGGGAGAATACAATACGTTTTCTAATTTTATATCCCGGTGCATTATTTTATTATTATGACAATATTTGACAGCATGTGTTAATTGTTTGATAATGTTTGTAGATTGCCATATGTTCAAAGAACTATCTAAATGATACCAGAGATCCTTGGCGTCAAAAAATTCCATAATAAGATACATATAATTATTTATATCAGATTCATCAATTACATTATATAATGAAACAATATTAGGATGTATTAAACATTTATGCAAATTTATTTCATTTTCAACCGATTTTTTATCTGATCCTTTTAAGTTAATATATTTTATAGCGACAATCTGTTTAGTGTCTCTATGATTTGCCAATATTATTTTTCCAAATGATCCTTTACCAATTTGTTTTTTCAATTTAAAATTATATATATTGCAAATCGACATTCTATATTAAAGCATTTACATAGTTATCACTCATTTTTAAAAGAAGAGACTTTTTGTTCACAATGGATAAGTTGGTCATTGTATATCCTAATATGCAGTATGATATTGAATCTGTGTTAGAAGTAGCCGATAATTGGAAATGTAACAATATTCTTATTTACGTTATTGAAGATTTTGATATCGATTATGGTCGAGATGAATTTAAACCATATGGTATGCCTCATACATTAGAAAAAGTGAAAATAGTGTTGCGCAGAAAACTAGAGTCTTTGGGGGCGTATGTATTACCAGAAGATGATTCCGAAGAAGAACTGGACACATCAGATGAATATGATGTATATTGGACGTTAAAGTTTACTATTAAAGACGTGACAGGTAAAAAACCTCGTGATATAAACTTCATCTTAATTCATTTTTATGATTTGGATGCATTCGGTGAAGACTGGCCAGAAATGGAACAAGTACATACTCTTATACACACAAACGGACCATTAGATCCTGAATTGGTTCGTGAGACACTTATTAATCCTGCAAAAATTGATGTTTACACCAATTCTGAAATGCTTAACTTTGTATGGAATGATCCACAATCTGAAGAAGATGATACTTTGAGATATTTCGGCACCCTTGATGAGTACGTGGATGAAACCGAATCAAGCTCGGAATAGATATAAATTCATATTAAAAAATTGATTCATTGTATAGATATAAAGTCATAAAACAAATAATGACGGATTTAAAGATTAATATTGATAAAGAAGAAGATGATGGTGAAGTATTTTATAACATATCATGTCTTTTCACAATAGGTGAAGTTACTATAGGAAGTATGGTTTTAGACGAACCTCTTATAATTACATCTGAGAAATACACTGAATTTGCATCTGGAGACCATTCTTGTGAGATGGAATTTTGTGATTCTAATGGTTATGTAGGAATTATTCATGATACTAAAATGGTTAAATTCATGGTTTGTAGGATGGGATCTGGTGGTGGTACAATATCTATAAAAATACCATTTGCAGAATGCAAAGAAGAACTATCTAAGTTAGCTAAATGGAGAGTCAGTGTTTAAAACTCCAAAAAATAATATTTTTTTAATATAATATGTTAAATAGCCATTTCCGCCTTAATTGCCGGCCATTTGTTGTATTCAGTAATATTTAAATTGTCATATTTAAGTTTACGCATATCTTTTAGCGTTGTAATTTTTGAATCAATTTGTATGATCGGAAAATGGTAAGGAGTTCGCGTTAATTGCTCTTTAACTTGGTCCACGTGATTGTTATAGATATGCGCATCTGATACAGTCATATTTATTGTTCCCGGTAACATACCAGCTGCTCTACTCATGAAAATGGTAAGCATAGATGTTGAAGCAATATTGAAAGGAATTCCGAGAAACATATCTCCGCTTCTTTGTATCATTGTGCAACATAATACCTTTTTTCCATGACTGTTCGGTTGAGGAGGCTTCACTTTGAAACAATATAATAAATGACATGGTGGAAGACACATATTAGGTTGGTCTGTAGGATTCCATGCTGTAAGAACAATTCGGCGAGAATACGGATCAGTTTTGAGAAGATCAATACATCGTTCCAATTGGTTGATTCCTTTAGGATCTTTTGCGTGTACATCTCTAGAGTTTGGTCCAAGGTAATCGGCTCCCCAGAAGTTCCATTGGAATCCGTAAAATGGGCCGGTTTCTCCGACTTCGTAATTTGTTAGATTATGGTCATCTAACCATTTTCGGCTAGTATTTCCATCCCAAATACCGACTTTCTTTTTTTGTAACTCTCTAACATTTGTATCACCATTAAGGAACATGATTAATTCTTCAAAAACACCTCTTATAAATAGCGTTTTCGTAGTCATAATCGGTACCTTATACATAAGCTTTGTTTGGTCTATCTCATTAGGATTAATAGTAGTAATAGGAAAACTCATAAAGCCTCCTGCAATAGATATGGTTCCAACACCTGTTCGTTCTTCGTTAATTTTATCACCATAATCTAGAATATGTTGAAGAAGATTTAAATACCCATATTCAGATGAGTAAATATCTAATAATGTTTCATATGTTTTAAACTCTAATATACCCTCATAGATATTTTGTGTTTGTCTGAACCACTTGGGTAATTCTGGAAAGAATTTATCACTCTCATAATCTTTATTGAATTCAGTAACATAAATTCGTGCACATCTTTTGTCAAATACGGCTAATTTATAAATTTCAGATCCTCCTATAATAAAAATAGTTTCTACTTTGGGTAGCTGAGATAAGTAGTTAATAGAATAATCAAAGTTATCACATGTGTATATATCATCGTTATCAATTGTTCCACGAGTCATAACCCAATTAATTCTATTCTTAAGAGGTTTAAATTTTTCATCTATCGAGTCCCAAGTTTTGCGACCCATAATAACTGCATTTTGTTTATTCGGATCATTTGTTTTTGTAGTAATTTCTACAAATCGTTGCATATCCACTTTATTGTGTAGCCATGGTAATTTACCATCTTTAGCAATACCACGCTTATTGTCGTGTGCAACAATAATACTAAACATATTATTCTTTTATTAACCATTCAATTTTCATTCTTTAAATGTTTATAGCATCCACTAGTATTTTAAATCCATGCATCCACTCATTCTCATGCTGGTCATATATATATTTTCCAATACAACTTGGAATAACTACTATTTCTTTATTATCATTCACTATCTCATATTTATTATCACGTAATATTGCTTTACTAGCCGCCAAATCCAAACCATTTCTTGATACAAGTAATATTGCCCTGTTTGTAGGATATCCCGCTATAGCCTTGTAATCAAAATTTCCTATAGATATAGATTTCATAATATCACATTCCCATCTTTCTCTTGTTATATAAATATAGCCCAACAATATAGTTGCAATAAATATTAGCAGCCAAAAAGTATCCATGTAGTTTTAATTTATAAAAATCCTCTATATTAGTATGTATTATAATTTACACATTTAGTTATGTGATATAAAATGGAAGAGGAATCTATTATGTCTCTTAATCAATCACAAATTATTGATGAAAACCCAGTTATTGAAGAAACTATCGCGGGAAAGGAAGTAGACACTGGATTTACAGCACACGATAGACCTTTAACTGTTCCAGAAGAAGTAATTGTTTACCTTAACCAACTTAATGCCGCTAATATGATTGTTAATGCTCGTATTGATGAATATGCCAAAGAACCATTTATGAAGTTTATAGATGGAAAATATACTATTGTAGATGGTGATAAGATTATTATGACTGCTGACTGGCACTTAATCGGAGAATTTCGAATTAACGGGTTTGATGAAGAAAAAATTCCAAATGATATTGAATTTATTTGGGGATGGGCCGTTAGACAAGGTGATCCTCATACGGATAAAGTCGTTAAAGTTGCAGAAGATTTACCCTATGGTATGCAGCCATTAACATTTCCCCTTGTTAAATTTGAGGATATCGGTATTGTAGAGATTATTAAGGCTTTTGCCTTTAATACTTTAGAACTAGATTATATGTCTGTGAAATTCAGCGATGAATTAAAATCATATGGTATTTTTGGCATGTATAATATCGAGTGGGTAGAAGGTTCTAAAAAACGATCACCAGAATGGGATAATATTCTTAAGGTTGTACGCGAAATGGTTAATAAAAGTGTTGATGGTGGTATGGAAAAAAAAGAAGCTGTTGCAGAAGCATGGAAAACACCGGAAGTATTATCATTAGTTGCCGCATATCGCCGTGTTAAAGACGAACAATACGAATCCAAGAAATTATTTGTTAGTAAGTTTAAAGAAGTTCTTACAGATCCTAGTAAAATTGATGAAATTAATTCTGATTTACCCGTCGAAATTTCCCCTGTTATCAACGATGTTCCTCCACAAACTGAGGAGATGAATTTCGCTCTCGCATCAGTTGAGCGAGCCATTACTGCTGTTGAAGAAACCGAACTTGCTAAACTAGATTCTGTGGGCGATGATATTGAGTGTTAAATATCACTTAATTTAACAGATTTAGATAACCATGTTCTGCATTTACTATATTGTATAATAACCAGTTTTTTGTATTTAGTTACCTTGAATTTAATTTCATTAGGATTTTCTTTCAAGAATTGCTTTTTCAATCTTCATTATATTAAAAAAATTTTAAATTTTTATATTTATGTTCATTTGCGAGATTTATGTTCTTTTTTTGGTTTCGGTTTCGCATCTACAACTGTTTTTGAACGACCACGAGGCGCTTCATCAAAACTCTTTATAAACATTTGTGCCAAATCATCATGTGTTTTAAGCAAGCCCTTAAATTCGGTTTCCAACTCTTCAAAGGCTTCATCATCTAAAGAACTTACATAATCGTAAACATATAGTGCAGATCGTGGAAGATTATTTCCATCAGGATCTTGACCATATTGTTGTAAATTGCAAGCTTCGGCCACAGAACATACATATACAAGTTTTAACACTAAATTCTTATGAGTCCACCAAAATTCCTGGCTTAGATTATCGCATCCAATAAACCAAATAGAATTCAAGAATGTAAGAATACGAAATTGAGATTGTTCAAATGGTTTATACCCACTTTCGGTAAACCAAGTCTTTAACTTTTGTCTAGTTTTACTCGGACTAATACGTCCGTTAGAAACTACTACTCCTGTATAAGCCATACGAATCAAAGGATCTTGTAATAACTCATTATATTTATTACATAATTCTACTTCGACTGGAATACCACTAACTGGAGGATCCTCTTCCGACTCCATATCATCAATTCCAAGTTCATCCAATTCTTCCATTTTTTAAGTTTGTATAAAATTAAAAATTGCATATCTTTAAATGTATTTTGGATTTTCAAAAAAATATACATCATTTTTTATGTTTAGACAAAAATTGTAGATATTACTGGTACAACATGTTGTCTGACTAATGTTACTAATAGACTACACGGCCATAAAATCGCTCTATGAGTATTGTTAATAGCATAGTTATGAAAATAGTTCCAAGTTGTACTGGCTACTTCCTGACCATCTACAATAGTGATAAGAGATGCGTGTTTTTGCCAACCATTAGTAAACCAAATATAAGCACAAATAATGTAGATAAATACACCAAATGACGTTTTTTGGTTATCTATAATTCTACGACGTTGTGTAAATGCAATCAAAATAGTGCCAATAATTAAAGAAGTTGTAGGAAATTTTGGATATTCAATTAAAGCAAATAATGCAACTACAATTGAAAGAATAGTTCCTGTATAAGAGATATTGACCTCATATTGATGATCACTATCTGAACTATCATCTGAAATATCATCCGAACTATCATCTGAACTATCATCTGAACTATCATGACCTATAGATTTCGATATACTAGATGATGAGCTATCTGAAGAAATAGAGGAAGATGAGCTATCCACGCATATACCGATATTAGGATTATAAAATTCATTTGGAAAAATGGCATCTGAGCGCACTAATGGTATATCGTTATTTGATATATCATGTTGAAGAGATTCCATAGTAAGCAAAAGTTTTTAATTAAATTAAAAAGTGTTATATATTCCATTTTATATATCTTTAAAAGTTAATTTTATTGAAATGTCGAAAAAATTTAAATATTCCTTGGATGGTAGATCTTTTGTCGTTCCTGTTGTTGATGTGTATGATGGTGATACATGTACTGTTAAATTCAATCCATGGCCTGAAGATCCAGACTCTCAAGAATGGGAATTCAAGGTAAGATTATTAGGATATGACTCCGAAGAAATTCGTCAACCTCGAAATCTTGAAAACCGAGATGAGCTTAAAAATAAAGCAAATGAAGATAAAGCCGCGTTGGTCGAACTAATTGGTGGTAAAACAGTTACTATTAAATGTTGGAAGTTTGATAATTTTGGAAGAATTTTAGCACGTGTTTATGTTACCCAGGGAGGAAGTGATATCTGTGTTAATGAAAAAATGTTAAATGACGGTCATGGAGTAGAGTATTTACGTATTTAAGTATAATTCAAGTTTGGCCATATCTGAACGACTTACGGGAGGAGCTTTACGTTTAACTTTACCGAATTTTTTCCCCTCCTTTTCATCATGATCTTTTAACTTTTCATGTAAAGATTCATCACTTTCATTATTATCATCATCTGGTATATTGGTAACTATTTTAACCAACGAAGCTTCATGATTACGTTCCAATAAGAAACTTTTATCTATTTTTAATAATTCATCATTACCAAATAAATTATCATATTTAATCGCATGTTTTCCAAATTTTTTATAATATTTTTTGACAATATTTGCTGGAATTTTCAACTCTTGTGCCTTAACATATGTATCTTTTTCAACCATCATATGTATAAATCTATCACCTCTTATACGAAGAAGAACATTTTTCTCTCCTAATTCTTTTAATATTGCCAAAAATACTTCAGAATTTCTCATTGCCGCGTCATTATGATTATCAGCCATACCATCCAATCCTACAACTGATTGTATAATAGTTACAATACCAGCTAAAATAGTTACTATTTGAAATCCTAAAACCACTCCACTACTGTCAAATCCTGAAAGTCCTGTTATACCACCCACACCAAATAACATAATAGCAATTCCTCCTATAATCGACCACACTTTATTAGTAAATGTGTAATTAGCAGCCGTTTTATTATGAAGCCAAACTAATGCACCATTTTTATCTGCAATTCTTGTTAAAAACTTCTCCTTGGAAGGGTCCCATTCATTAGTATCATCATTTTCACTGAAACAACCATATACATCTTCCATTTGTATTTAGGTATTTAATAAATATTCAATAGTTTTTAATAGAAAAAACAATTCAATTTTAAATCTATTAGCAAAACCCTAAACTTCTAAGAGTATCAGTTATTCTTTGGATCTTATCTATCGGTTTTGTTATAAAGCCATCCATTTGACCTTCCTTTAAATATTGATCTATCGCACCATCAAAAACACTGGCTGTCACAGCGACAATTTTCGGTTTATCGACATTCTTAATCATTTTACGGATTTTTTTAGACGCATCCACACCATCATATTTACCAGGCATTATTATATCCATTAAAATCAAATCATAAACCGATTTCATGCCATTTTTTAATGTTTTACCTTTATTAGCTTTAACCATGGATATTCCTTCATCACCACTAGTTGCAAAATCAATATTATGATAACCTATATTTTTCAGCATTTTAGAAAGCATTATGCTATTAAATTCTTGATCTTCTACTATTAATATATTAATATCAACATTCTTAGCACGTTCATAAAAATTATCCACCTGCATTCTTTTATGTTGTGCAAATTTTCTTGCCCTATCTATTATCGATCCTTTACGAGGAGAAGTTTCAGCTAGTGTTTTCTTACGCATGGCCATACTACTTATTGATTCATTACGAGGAGCATTTTCAACTAGTGTTTTTTTACGCATTCCCATTCCACTTATTGATTCTTTACTTTTACCCAAAGAACCTTTCCTTTTATTTATTGCCATATCACATTCGATATCCAATTCTTCTACATTTTCATCATCACTACTAATTGCAATTAAACGTCGGTATTTATCATCAGATGATGAGGGTGACGAAAATGTAGAACCATTGTGTGATGATGAATCATCATCTTCTACATTATTATTCATTTCTTTTAATTTTAATACATGGATAATTATCTCCAACAAATGCTTATCATTGTAAGGTTTTGTTATATGATGTGCAAAGAAATCACTAACAGCATTTTCTCCATCATCTGATGATAATGCAACTAGTGGAAATGGTGTGTCCGATCGGGAAATTCTTTCGGCTAATGTATTACCATCCATCACAGGCATAATTATATCTAATAAACCTAAATCAAACTTATACTTGGGTTTGCTTACATAACTTAACGCTCTACTAGCCGAAGAACACTCTCGGTAATTTACTCCCCAACTATCTAATAAATCTGTTAATCGAGTTAGATTTGTCTCGTTATCGTCAACTACTAAAAATGTTTTATTTTTTAGTATACTCAAATCCAATACTTTTTCAGGGTTATTGTACGTTTGTAATGGTATTATAAATGAAAATACCGATCCTTTATCTAATTCCGATTCAACAATGATTTTACCACCCATTAATTCACATAATTCATTCGTAATCGCTAATCCTAATCCGGTACCTTTATTCTTTTTAGTATTGCTACTTTCTAATTGCTCATAACTTTGAAACAATCTATGCATATCTTCTTGTTTTATACCAATACCAGTATCTTCTACAATAAACTTAAAATAGTTCCAATCCGATGCTAGAGTCTCATTATATAAAACTGTTTGGGTTGATGACTTTTTATGGGGTTGTATATGCATAGAACTAACTGGTCTGAGGCCATGCTTTTTAACATCATTGCTTTTTGCTACTTCGACTTTTGTCATAATACTACCACTTGGTGTGAATTTTACAGCATTGCTCAGTAAATTTCCCAACATCTGTTTTATTCTTTGTTTATCACCAACTACGCTTTCTGGTACATCTGGAGATATATCAAATGTAATTTTTAAATCTTTTCGCTTAGATTCAAAACCAATCAAATCATAACTTGTCTCAACTAATTCATACATATCAATTGGCATTAACTTAAATACCATTTTACCAGCTTCTAATTTATTTATATCTAATATATCTGTTATTAATCCCAGTAAATGATAACACGATTTACGTTCAACCAATAGACATTCATATTGATTATCATCTAACTCCGTTTCTAATAATAATGCATTCATTCCCAAAATAGTGTTCAGTGGTGTTCTCACTTCATGTGATATATTCGCCAATACAACGTTTTTAGACTGTTTAATTGATTTATTCAACAACATTTGTTCGTAACATTGATTTAGTCTTGCAGTTATCATACCATTAATCGCCCTTATTATTAACACGTTTAGTTCTTTCAATACATCGTAATTAGGACTATTCGCCAACCCTATTTGGCCTATTAATCTGTTATTATTTAGTAGCGGTATTATCGCTAAACTAGTAATTTGTACATGAAATGAGGTGTATTTGGGTTTTCTACCGTAATTATCCATCATATATTTATCAAAATCATCAGTAATAATAGTTTCAGTACTATGTTCAACATCAAATATCGAATGCTTAGTATTAAACATCCGCTGCATATAACTCATGGATGTTATTGGTTCAACAGACATAGGTATTAAAAATTGACCTTCCGGATTTTCATCTCCTATACTATCTTCTGAAAATGAAACACCCGCTATATAACCCGCTTCAGAACTTGTTAATTCTAATAAAGCCTTTAGTAAAATATCAAAAGGTTTACCACCATTTAACTGAGCATAATTGAATTTCTCCAAAACATCCAATATTTTTTCACAACTCATTTTTTAATAAACACTATATTGAACTGTATATTTATAAAAAATCTAGTTAACAAATTTTCATATTTTTGTTAGTTTAATTATTTTCTAATACCTTTGCTGATAATACCTCATTTTGTTTCTGCAATGTATTAACATATGTACGCATCCCTTTAATTGTTTCAATCGTCTTTGAATGATTTACAGCCGCTTGGGCATCTAAAGGTAATTCAGTTGTTGTATCCGGTAATAAATAAATAACTAGAATTAAAACCAATGTTATTATTATAGAATATACAAACTTCATCCATATGTAGTCTTCCGGGACTTCGTACATCTTTTTTATTGCTTGTGTTATAGATTCATTCCAACTAAGAGCCGCAACAAATGAAAGTGCACCTATCGCATAATGAGAAGTTTTTATGGTCAATGCATCAGGAACATCATCAAATCTATTAACATGCATATTTTAATTAAAACAAACTGTATATATTATGAGTTTTATAAAAAAGTGTTTTTAAAAGTTACAATAATTTTGGGTCGTAATTACATTTTCTAAGAACTTCAAATACTAGTTCTAGATTTCTCTCACAGAATCCATAACATATACAACCTGGTTCTACTATACCATTTGTATATAACTTTATATGTCCTTCTCTGGATCCAAATTGAAACATTATACAATTTTTAAAATATTTTCTATTATTGGCAATGCCTCCTTTTTGTTTGCCATCCATTAAAATGCGTTTCATTTTACCTATTTCGGCTTTTTCAAAAATCAAGTCCAAGTCCAAATCACTTAGATTTGTTTTAGCAGAAATTACAATTTTTTTAGACATTGTTAAATATCTGATATAAAAAAATAAACATATTCAATTTTCTATAGTTCTATTCCAATGAATTCGCTGAACTTGCTTTCTACGTCTGGATCGCGAAATTGTAAAAACTTCGGTTGTTGTGGTGTACCATCCTTACTCTTTTCAGATGATGATATTGTTGCCATTTCTCCTTTAATATTATCTGTAAACCATTTTTTGTCTTTATTCAACTCTTTAAATGCTGCATATCGAATTTCATAAGTCCAGTTAGGTGTTGCATTAAACTCATTTCCTTTATCCGTTTTACAGACCCACTTTATAGCACCCTTATCCTTTCCTTTAGCACCATCCTCAAAATTTACAATTTCAAATTCATTGTCTTCTCTAGGCTTTATTTTTAATGTTGTGTAAGATCGCTTTGCCTTGTCTACACCTACTTCATAGGGTGAATCTGTGTTTCTAATAACAGCACCTTCATATTCCTCATCTATAAAACTGTCGTATAATGTCATCGCTTGTTTTTTATCATCTACTTCATAGGTTGCTACTCTATGACACCATGTGGGTGGACCTAATTCAGATGCTGCCATCTCTTCAAAAATTTCTTCCATAATTGCATTTCGTTCTTCAAATGGCATAGCTGCTTTGTTTATGTAAAATACATCAAAAATATGAAACTCTTGTTTAATGGCCGCCTTACGTTTAGATTTGTTAGTTGGGTCTTTGATACGTCTTGCAGATCCGGCAATATCTTGTAAATGTGATCCCTTTACCCATAATTCACCGGTTACATGCAAACCAGGTCGTTTAAGTAATGGTTGTAGTAATTCTTCCATAATATGATCTTGTGGTGCAAAACTTTCTAAACCACGTGAATACCAATCCATATGTGTTTCTATAGTTGTCTTATCGGATAATTTCATTTCGTGGGTTGGAAGATCTGGATGTTGGACCACTACGAAATGTGTACCATTAATTTTCGGCTGTATATAACAGGGATATGTTATATGTCGCCAGTTATTCGCTTTACGCACATCATGGAGTGTCATAACATGTACACGCCATGGGTAATCACCTCTATGAGTTGACTCAATCAACTCTTCAAGAGTATAGATTTCACCTTCCTTTTTTATGAATTGCTTTGCATCACTTGTAATATGACCTTTACGAACTTTAGCATTATACTGAGTCATCGCATCTCTTAATGCTTGCGTAAATGGTGTAGTATAATTAGCCTTACCATCGTTTTTGCCAGTTGTAACAAATGTAGGTTTACTAATTGTTTCTTTACCATCTTCTTGACCAGATCTCGTCCAATATAATCCAACGTATTTTTTTGGAAGTTCGTCACGTTTAATGTAGCCTTGTGATACTGCTTCCCAGTTCTCCAACATACCTTCCCAATCACCATTTGTATCCTTAGGTTCAATTTCAGATGTCTTTAATACTCTATCAGAAATACCAACTATTATTTGCCAATATCCAAACTTATTGTTACTGCGACGAGACCATAGAACGGGCATTTTAATTACTCCATGTTTTATTTTGCCTAACTTCGCAAACTCGACAATCTCCTTAGCATTTTTTGGTAATGACATAACTGTTGGTTTTAAACAAAAATATCTTTTCTATTGAATGTTAAATATTTATATCAAATTTTTCTAATCACTTTTTTATATGTTCGAAATTATTGTACTCGTTGGAATATTAATACTTATAATGTTTTTACGACATTATGATAATGCACCTGTTAGTGTTGTTACATTATATTCATCTAAAGATTGTCCATTGTGTAGAGATTTAAAATCTTATATATGGCCCAAATTAATTGAAGAATTCCCCAATATCAAATTTAATAATATCGATTGTTTTGATCAAAAAGAACAAGCCTTAAAAGCAGGTATTATCGCATTTCCTACAGTAATTATTACACGAAATTCTGATTATAAATATTCTGGCGGTTGGACATATAAAGAGTTATATATCGAACTTTCAAAGTGAAAAATTGAATAGTTTTTTAGAAATAAACCATTTACACGTTTATTTCAATTAATAGAAACAATGGAACTTCTTTCGAACATTTCTCAAGTTGTCCGGGATACACCGGCTATGATTAAACTATTCAATTGGAACGAAATTTCCAAGCTCGAATTACCTGATCAATTTATTATTGATCATATCGATAACCTTAATATGGATGTTATGTGTAAATACCAGCCATTTAGTATGGATCTTATTGAAAAATACGACTATCTTATTAATAAAAAATTACATATTTTGGTTACTAACGCAAATCTAGATGTAGAAGTTTTTAAGCATTATGCTGCCAAAATGGATTGGGAAACCTCTCAAAAAAATTACAAGTTTACTCCAGAACTTCTCGAACATTTTCGCGAAGGTCTTGACCTAGTAATCGTTTTGCAACATCAAAATATCGAAGAAAATTTTATGATTGAAATGTTAGATCGTGTTATGGAACACAAACAATGGGCAGTACTTCGCAAGTACCTCACACTTGTGTTTACATACCAAACAGTTTCAAGTGCATTTATTAACAGATATCTGATTCTGGAAGCTAAAATAAATAACTATAATGATTCATCTGCACCGCCTATTATATTGGTAGATTTACCATCAGTAATTAAAAAACAAACTCTTAATGAAGATTTTCTTACTACTTTCTGCCTTCCTAATTTGAATGCACGTAATGAAATTTGCCGTAGTCAAAAATTATCAAACAGTTGGATTAATGAACATTTTGACCAATTGGACATTCGCAGATTGCTTAAATATCAAAATATGGATGAAGCTACACTCGTACGTTGTTGTGATAAAAGTATATTTTACAATCCCGTTATTACAAAACCTTCAACAGAATCCATCATTTCTGGACTTAGTGTGACACAATCAGATAATGTTATTGATGCCCCAACAAATATCATGGAACAAACAGTCATACGTAAAAATACACCTAATATCGATGTAGTTAGAGAAAATATAAAAGATACCGAACACCGTTACACATACGCTTCTCTATTGATCGAAAACCAAGTATATGGATTGGATTTAGCACAACGTGTAATTGAGTCTTTTCCAAACCCTAAATGGCGAGAAACATTATGGTGTAATGTATTTGTAAGAACACTCACCCCGATTGGAGATGATAAATACTTAGGATTCAGTTATGATACTGTCGCAACACAAATTATTCCCCGCATTAATTGGGATGTTGTCATT
>Ga0136588_1000307_pt1 | contig 18447 bp, 18 predicted proteins | sample AntRauMFilla1564_FD_104782 | JGI IMG/M metagenome (GOLD analysis project Ga0136588, IMG submission 104782) | Saline lake microbial communities from Rauer Islands, Antarctica - Metagenome Filla 1 #564 | ecosystem: Environmental > Aquatic > Non-marine Saline and Alkaline > Saline | place... | reverse complement strand
GACCATCAATCGCCGTGAGAGTAAACTTGGTATCTTCGATTGGACGTAGCGTTATCTCTCCATCCAAATCATCTTTATCGTCTGATTCAAAAAGTACATTACCCCGGTCATCTTCGAGAATAACTTCGTCGTTGTTCCAAGTACGCCATTTCAGAGTGATTGACTCACCAACAGAAATTCGGGTATCTGAGATATCAAGATCACAGCGCGGAGTGGTAGAGGAACTACCACCGCCACCTCCGCCACCGCCGGTTGCCACATCAATCGATACCGGGCAACTGATAGTGTTTTGACCAGCTTTGGTACCTACCAGGGTGAAGGTACGGTCACTGTTTACACGGACAGTTTCATTTCCGTTAAGGTTAGTTGCACTTAGTCCCGAGATGGAAACTGAATCAAGTCCCGTTGTGGTCCAGATGAAGGTAACATCACCACCACCGCGGGGTAATGTTCGGTCGCTAGCGGTAAAAGTGACGTTGTTGCCACAAGAAATTAGGGTTGGGGTCGGAGGCACGACTGGTACCGCCGTGACCACGACCGTGTCACGACAAGCGTTGGTGGTATTACCGTCAAACGTTAATACGTATTCGTATGTACCAACAGAATTAGGGGCAGTAATAGTTCTTGGTCCATCGACGGTGACCACTCCAACACCACGATTGATTGATGTGTTGGTAACGTTAGTGGTAGCCCAGTTAAGTGTAATGTTTTGACCTGGTCGAACAGATGATTCTACAATATTGAAGAGATCACAGGTTGGTGTAGGGGTTGGAAATATACAAGAACCATCATCAGTGGTTGCCGCCGGATTATAATTTACTGCTCGCGGATCGGTACAATCAAAAATTTCTGGTTCTGGTTCTGGTTCTGGTTCAGGAGTAGGAGTAGGGGTCGGCACAATGGGTTGGACCGGAACAATAGGGTCGCTGCCACTTCCGTCACAACATCCACCCTGGCCATCGTCAGTACCACCAGCCCAGGCAGCGACAGTAGCTTTTTCGATTGAAAAATTTACTGCAATCATAAATGGCGCAGCTAAAGCAAAAATTGCCACAGCTGTGATTATTAAAGTGTTCTTCTGTAAAATTTGAGTAATCATAGTTTGTTAATTTTTTACCTCTAAATATTCTTACCTACACCAGTACATAAGAATATTGAAGGTGAGGAGGGTAATTGATACCCTCCTCAGTTTTCCTTTCAGCGCGTGCGCGTCATGTAACGCGCGCGGTAGGCTGCGGCCACTGCTGCGACCGAAAGACTTTCTCGGTCGCGCACCGTAAGAAACGGTGCGTAGCTGGTGAAGTGGCCAGTCTCCTTCATCTGGCCTAATTCAGCAGCGGTCAGCGACCAATGGTAACCATCTTCGTAAAGTCCGGTGCAGAGCGTGAGCTCTGCCACCCCGTTGAGCAGCCGTCGCGGGATACAGGATTCCGTCACCGTCCAGCGGGGATTGAGGACGAATTGTTCCGTGTGAACGATCCCAGTTTGGGTGATCACCGGAGCACCCCGGTTGTAGGTGTCGGCGTTGCCTGCGACCCACACCACGTGTGCCGGTCCATAACTGACGACGCGTGCGCACGCCATCGCCTCAGTTGCAGGACGAATAGGGCCGATGTATGGCGCCCGCCCGACCTGCTCCTTGGCGATTTCGCACGCCGAGCGCGAGAGTCCGGAGCAGTTGACCATAACCACCGTTTGCGTTTGCGCTTCAGCGCCCGCAACCGTGAAGCTGCCAGTGGTGGGGTCAACGCTGATCCCAAGCAAAATGGCAACACATACGATTATTTTCAGCAAATTGTTCATTGGATTGGCCCTCCTTAGGCCAGGGCACCAGCGTGCCTTGAAGTTTCAAGCGTCTCACCGGGCGCTTTCTGAAAGTACCAATTGGTCCTTTCAGTAAGCGTCCGCAGACTTGCTGTGCGTAGAGCACGAGCGGATAAAAAAGAAAGGCTTCTTTTTTATCCGCTCGCCTTTAGCAATGTAATGCAGTGGCTAAAGACAGCTTCAAGTTGTCAATGATTGGGGGCAAGAGCGGTACTACGCCAATGTAGTGTACTAATTTTTATTTCGTCCATCATAGCACATTTAAAATAAATGTCAATGTTTATTCCCTACTTACTGGCAGTATGTGACTATATTTTAAAATATCGATCCTCAACACGCTTTTTTAACTAGCGTCGTGTCAACGAGTCGCTGATCAAGACGGCCTCGACGATAAAACGATCGTCTGTGCTACCAAAACTATTACAGGTAGCGAGGGTAAGACGGGCTTCACCCGGAGTAAACGGTACGATCAGTTCTGAGGCTTTCGCTTCATACACGCGGTCGACACGGTAGGTATACGTAGCATCGGCTGATTCTAGGTAGATTTTATCACCCCACGTTAAGTCTTCGATGCCGTTAAAAGCTTGGAAATTACGGTTGAGCACATTTGGCAAGTGGCTAGAATGACCGAGGATAAAAATATTTCCTGGCTCAGTAAAATCAGCTGAATATGGGTGACGCACTACACCTGAAAGTAATGCTTCGTCGAGGTCAGCAATACTGCTAGATACTGGATTGAGTACCACAATCTCTTTATTCAACTTTTCGATGTAGATGGATAAAGGCTCGGCGGCAATTACCGCTGAATCCGCCTCCTCCCCCGCCACTAATGGTTCCATCATTTCCACTACCACTTCATCGACCGTAGGAGTCGGGGCTTCCGGTAGAAAATCTACCATATACAGCACGGCATAGGTAAGAAAAACAATGCTAAAGAAAACGAGAAAAAACGCAATTTTTTGGGCGTAAATAGCGTCGATGATAGAACTTAATGATGGCTTGATTTGCATAATGTATTTGTTTGCGCAATATAATACATGATTATATATAAAAGTCAATAGTTATACTTGACTTATCTATATAATATGCTATTGTTAGCGAAGTACTTAACTCCTTGTGAGTTGCTCTTAGCATATATATTTGATCTTCCCTCACCCTACCGTGGTGGTGGTTTTTACTTTGTAGAGCTCGGTACACTTATTCAATCATTAGTAGATTATTTATGAATCAAACTACCGAAGAACAAAAGTCAGCCATGACTAAGTCATTGGCTATCGTTGGCATCTTGGCCGCAGTGATCTTCTTTGTGTGGCTGGCGGTGCAGATCGTTGGACTTGTCCCTTCCGCATTTTCTTCACTCGCTTCACTTGCTAACAATGTTTACAATTACGATGGTACACCAGCACTTACCACCACAACCAGTAACACGGTGATCAACTCTGGTGACTCGTTTACCATCTCTTGGAATGAAGTCCGTCCAGCTGGCACATTCTTTTTTTCCTACGCCTGTGCGGATGGGATTTCCCTTAGCTTACGAACAACCGAAAGTGACATTATCACCTTATCGTGCGATGAGTCGTATGACCTTGGCGATGTCACTAATGTTGAAGTGATGCTTGCTACAGAACGTCAACGCTTTACTGATGTTGATTACGAAGTAACTTTTGTGGCAAACAGTGAGTCTATTAGCGATGTAGTGGCCACCAACACCATCACTATCGTCAACGCCAACATCCCAACTGGCAGCCCACTTGTTGATACCATTCCTGAAATGCCAGTGGTAGTGGTCCCTGAAGTACCCACGGTTGAAACACCTGTCGCACCCGTTATAACTGCCCCTCCAGCGCCTACCTACATCGAAGAGGTAATTTATGCGATCCCTGTTTCTAACCCGAATGGCTTTACCGACTTAAAGATTACCTACCTCGGTGTTGGAGTAGAGAAAAATGGCGTGTTTACGCGCGCCGGAACTATCGCCACCAACGAAAAAGGCGCGATCCGCTTTTCAGTGAAGAACGTTGGTACGCGCACCTCAGAGGCATGGAGTATGAAAGCCGACCTCCCTTCTAACATCTCGTACCAATCACCAAACCAAATCTCGTTGAAACCTAATGAAGAAGCGATCCTCACGTTAGGCTTTGACGGTATCACGCAGACAGGTATCGAAACATTCTCGGTCACGCTCGACACGAGTCGCGATACAGTTACGGCCAACAACACCTTCACATGGGCAATCACCATTGTGAAATAATTGAATAAATGTAACGGGCAACCAAAAAGACCGGCGCCAGCGGCGCCGGTCTTTTTGATTTTACCACCTAACTTAGATGTCGAGATTCGCCGTATGGGCGTTACTCTGAATAAACGACTTTCGCGCCGCCACGTCAGTCCCCATCAAGATATCGAATACTTTGTCCGCCTCCTGACCATCTTCAATCGTCACTTGCTTTAAAATCCGCTTGTCGGGATTCATAGTCGTCTCGCCGAGCTCGTCGGCATTCATCTCACCAAGTCCTTTGTACCGCTGGATGCGAAACTTCGGGGCAGCTTTTTTATCGGACGCCTCCTCACCCTCATCTGCCGTATCGGCTTCTCCCTCATCCACCACTGCGTCGTCTTCCGTCTCACCGACGATGTCAAATTTCTCTTTATCGGTAAAAGCAAACCACGTCTCTTTCCCTTTTTGGATTTTGTATAACGGCGGTTGCGCAATGTACACAAAACCCCCATCGATCAATGGTCGAAAATAGCGGAAGAAAAGCGTGAGGAGTAGCGTGCGGATGTGCGCCCCATCAACGTCAGCGTCAGTGGCAATGATGATCTTGTGGTAGCGTAGCTTAGAAATATCAAACACGTCTCCAATCGCAGTTCCAAGTGCAATGACAAGATTCTTTACCTGCTCTGATGCGAGCATGCGATCAAGGCGCGCGCGTTCGACGTTTAATATTTTTCCGCGCAGTGGCAAAATTGCTTGCGTGCGACGGTCGCGTCCCATCTTCGCGGAACCACCAGCGGAGTCCCCCTCTACAATAAAGAGCTCTGAGTCGGCGGCGCTTTTGGTTTGGCAGTCGGCAAGTTTACCAGGGAGAGACATCCCCTCGAGCGCTCCTTTACGAAGCACACTGTCCTTAGCTGCTTTCGCGGCTTTGCGCGCTTTTACTGCGATCACCACTTTATTGATAATCGCCTTAGCATCGTCTGGATTCTCCTCTAGAAATTCATTAAAAGCTTCTCCAAACACACTCTCTACCGCCCCGCGCGCCTCAACCGATCCAAGCTTAGCCTTCGTCTGACCTTCAAACTGAATTTCAGGCATTTTCACTGACACTACGGCCGTGATCCCCTCGAGCACATCGTCGCCGGTAAATGAGCTGTCTTTATCTTTTAAGATATTATTTTTTTTAGCGTAGGTATTAAGCGTTCGCGTGAGCGCGGTTTTAAAGCCAGTGATATGGGTGCCGTGTTCGGGGTTGTAGATATTGTTTGCAAAGGCAGAAATGCGCGGCGAGATGTCATCGACGTACTGCAAGGCTACTTCTACCGAGAGTACCATGGCGTCAATTTCGTTGCGTTCGACGTAGAAGATATTTTTATGTACAGGCTTTTGATAGTGGTTGTTAAACGCCACCAGTGAGCGCAAACCACCTTCAAAGTAAAATGTCTCCTGCGGAACTTCAAGCTTCTCATCTTTAAGATATTGCTTACCCTTGACGTCCAGCTTTTTCTCCTCGGCTTCGGGTAACTCTCGCGCGTCGATAGCGGTGATCATAGTAGCTTTCACCAAATACGCTTGCTGGCGCAAGTGAGTCACAATCCGTTTAAAATCGTATTCGGTCGAACTAAAGATCGTGTCGTCGGCCTTAAAGGTAATAATCGTACCTTGTAACTTACTCGGGCCGACTTTTTTGATGCGCGATTTCGCCACACCGATATTGTATTCCTGAATGAAGTAACCGTCATCGCGATGGACTTCAGCGATAAGATGTGTCGAGAGCGCATTGACAACCGACACCCCTACGCCATGAAGTCCACCCGACACCTTATAACCTGAATCTTCACCACCAAATTTTCCACCAGCGTGGAGAGTCGTCAAAATCGTCTCCAGTGCTGAGAGACCTGTCCCTTTGTGTTTATCCACCGGAATACCACGACCATTATCAGCCACCCGAATGTAGCCGCCAGGCAAAAGCGCCACCTCAATCCGATCAGCAAAGTCACCCATTGCCTCGTCACGCGAGTTGTCAAACACCTCCCAAATGAGATGATGGAGGCCGTCAGGGCCCGTAGTCCCGATGTACATCCCCGGCCGCTTGCGTACCGGATCGAGCCCTTCAAGAACCGAAATAGAAGAAGCGTCGTACTTAGCGGCTTTCGGTGCTGGTTTCTTGGCTGGCATAAATTAGTCTAATCAAACGATGGTTAATAGACCAGTAGTATAGCAAATTTTTGGCTTGTGCGGGTACGACATATATGGTGTGTTTACGCAAGTAAAATCCTGTCTCAAGACAGCTAAATATTGATCTGGGGTATTTTATACCATTACGTTAAATGGTCTTAGGTAATCAAATATTGATGTCTCTACCGTGCTTCAAAACCAGCTTTTTTTACAGCGTCATAAACCGCTACCATCACAGGTGTCAACTCATCATCAGTCATCGTGCGGTCATTGGCTTGGAATACTAAGCGAAACGCTAGGCTGATGCGTCCATCTTTTTCAAAAGTATCTAGGTGAGTGGTGCGAACTCGTAACGGACCAGCAGCAGCTTCTAATACGGTACTAACTACACTTACTTCCACATCACCTCCTACCCACATCGCCACATCGCGACTGATCGCAGGAAACACCGAGAAGGCTTGGTACACAATCTCCGCTGCAACTGGCACTGGTTCGTAGGTTGTCGGCATCGGCAACGTTGTGAGTAAAGCCGTCAAATCAAATTCGACTAGACCCTGCTTTGGAGTCAGTGTAATTTTTGTATTTAGTATGTCTGAAAGCTGTTCAGCGATTACTGCTAATGCTTGATCGTCTTTTTGGGTATAGCCGTGAGCAGCTTGTCGCACCCCAATCCCCACCATCACACGCTCTTCAATACCAGTAGCTAATTTATTAAATACTGTCCCAATTTCAAATACTCGAACAGCCTGCATCCCCAGCAGATCAATGAAGCTGCTATTTTTATTTAATGTCTCAGCTAGATTTTCAATCAAGGATGAACGCACATAGCGTTTATCGTTTGCAAGAGCGTTAAAAAGTTCAATCTGGTCTTTTTTAATAAATGACGAAGTGATTACTTCTGAAAAGCCTAAATTGATGAGACTGTATCGAATCTTTTCACTATAGTAATGTCGTTCGTTGATCTCCTTAAGCGGCACTGCTTCAGGCACCACAGCAAGCACTTTATCGTAACCATACATACGCCCAATCTCTTCAATAAAGTCTGCTTCTATCAGTAAGTCAGTGCGTTCGAACGGGCCTGTACACGCAAAAACGTTTTTGTTTTCTACCACGGTTATACCAGCGCGTAGAAGTAAATCGGTCATCTCGTTTTTGGTTAATGATAGTCCCAAGAGCGCGTTGACTCTATCCTGCCGAACCATAACCGTCGGTGGTAGTTTTTTGGCTAAGAAAATATCTATCATGCCTTTGCTTTCACCCCCAGCTATGTCAATAATGAGCTTGTTTATTTGAGATTGAGCAATTAGCGGTAGCTCACGGGATGGTTCGTTTTCAAACCGTTTACTAGCGTCGATTACAATCCCTAGACCCCGCGCAGTTTGCCTCGTAAGGACAGGATCGAAGTGAGCGGCTTCGACGATAATCTTAGTAGTCGCACTCGACACCCCAGCAAACCGTCCGCCCTTCACGCCCGCTAAGCCGATCGGTGTATTGGAAGTATTATCCACGATCAAAAGTTCGGTGCCTTTAAGGACAACATCACGATCGTCAGTCTTACCGCTTTCTGCGATCAGACTCACTACTTCGCCTGCGGTAGCGCGCCGTACCCCAAACTGCCATTTCCCGTCTACTTGTGGAAACTTCTCAGCGTCGTAGGCGTGCAGCGGTTGACCGATAGCGTACATGACGTAATTGGTGGCGTCGACGATGTTATTGATCGAGCGTTGCCCCAGCGCGGCTAAGCGATCTTGCAACCACGGCGGTGATTCCTTAACCACTATCCCTTCAATCAAGCTGGCGGTGAAGCGCGGGCAAGCTGCTTCATCTTCAATCGTCACCGAAATGACGTCAGTGGTAACAAGCGCTGGAGCGATGGTCAGTGGATCATGTACGAGTGGTAACCCGGTAAGAGTGGCCACCTCCCGAGCGATTCCCCGTTGACACAAACAATCAGAGGAGCGATTAGGCAGTACGTCAACATCAAAAATAGTATCGCCGGCTTTTTCCACGACACTTTCTATCTCAAATGCGTGTGCGCCCAGCAGTGCTACCACCGCAGTCGCTGTAGGCGCGACATCACCCAGATATTCCTTAATCCAATTATACGAAACTAACATAAAACGCCGGCTAAAACTGATTAACAAAGCGTAGGTCTCCAGTATAAAGATCGCGCACGTCATTAATACCGTACTTCATCACCGCCAGACGATCAATACCCATGCCAAACGCAAAACCTGAGTAAATTTCTGGATCAATTCCTGATCCTTTTAATACTTCTGGATGAACCATTCCTGCCCCCATAACTTCAATCCATTTATCTGCTAATTTACTTTTGCTGCCTTTAAGCATCATATCGACCTCTACGCCCGGTTCCACAAACGGGAAAAAACTCGGCCGGAAACGAACCTCCACCTCTCCAGAAAAGAATTGTGAGAAGAAGTGCTCAATCGTTCCTTTGAGATGTCCCATATGCACCCCTTTATCGACATACAGACCCTCAAGCTGGTGAAACTGCGCTTCATGGGTGGCGTCGGTGGCTTCGTTGCGAAATACTTTTCCGGGTACGATCACGCGGATTGGTGGCTCGTTTACTTCCATATACCTTGCCTGAACTGGGCTAGTGTGAGTACGTAGAACGGTCGGTTCACTGACGTCACTGCTTTTAAACCAGAAAGTGTCTTGCATATCTCGCGCCGGATGATTTTTAGGAACATTGAGTCGATCAAAATTGTACACCTCAGTCTCTGCTTCTGGACCATCAGCAAAAACAAAACCGATCTCGGAAAAAATACTGTTAATCTCCGCGATCATTTTAGTAAGCGGGTGTTGGTGGCCTGATTGCATAGATTAATATCCTACCAAAAATAGTGATTGATTACTAATTATTGATCGTGAGGGGATCGGTGAGTAATTCAAAATAAATGTCGCCATCGCGCACGAAAATTTGCTGACCATTAATAAGCATAGTCAGATTATCACCAGCGTAAAGTTGTTGTACGTTCTGCCAAGAACGGTCATCGATCTCCACAACGTAAATACCAGCCTGCAACTGTAGTAGCACTAAACTTGGTTCACCAGGCATAAATTCAAACCAAATCACAGATTGCCATTTACGGTCGATGCTGATTTGGGTACGGCAAAGTTGATTATTTTTTGCAAAGGTCGTCGTTGCGAGTGTACTAGTACTGGTGGAAAAAATACTCTCCACGACGTGGCTACCATAGTCGCTTGCTATGGTTTCATAGGAACTTGAGAATACACAGAAATAAAAGGGAATATCAGACTTATCACCACGCCAATAGACAAATAAATCTGCACCTTCTTTGGCTAGCGCCACGTCACCGACCACCCGTGTAGACGAGGCAGTCGTCGTTCCAAACACTGGTGGGGCTGTAAAGCTGAAACGATCAGGTGTGAAAGATTCTTTCTGCGCTAACAATGCCCGATCCTCGGTTGTTGAAGCAAAAATAGTTTCCAGGAAAGAAAATTCTGGATTTACGTTACCAAGTACCGGATTGGATGACGTCGCAAAGATAATTGTCTGGCTAGTCGTTGCCTGTACAAATGGCCGCAGACTTTCATTCACTTTATCGTACACAGGGTTACCTAGGTCATTTATTTGCGGTGACACAAAGCGTACCGTACTACTGGCAGGCATGTTAAAACTATTGGCTTCTGTCACTAAATGCGAATACACTGGCAGCTCCTTCACCCACGTGGTGAGACCATCTCCCTGAACGTGCACTTGGTGTTGTCCAGCGCTTACATTTTGAATGTAAGCAGCATTTTGGAATAGACGCATATTTTCCACTGGTTCGTCGTTGATGAAGATTTCACTATCTGGGTTCTCTGTGCTGACGTACATACCGCCAACAGTTCGAATATTTTGCTCAGCATCAGAAAAATCAACGCGGTAACCAATCGCATAAAATACCAAAAGTGGTACGGTAATTAAAAAAAGCAGTATCGATAAGATAAAAATTATCCGGCGCTGCCGTCTCGATAAAGGCTCTAGTTGTGATGGCGATTGCATATTATTTTCTGGTTTTAGGAGTAACCCAAAAGCCCATGTATTTACCAAGCATTAAGCGAGTCTGGGAATGAAGCCCTGGAATTGCACTAAAGATAATCATAGTGATCGGTACCAACACCCATTGTAACGCAAGTACAATGTATTTAAAGCGACTTTTATCTTTTGGTCGTGGCGGTAACATGGTCAGCGAAATAATAGCCGAGACAACCAAGCCAAACATCGCAATTGATAATAAGTCACGCACCATTAGCGGAAGATTGTATGACAGCACTGTTTGATGGAAGGCCTGCGTCCCTAAGAAAATCGGTGCCCAGCCTAGGATGAAAAGCATGATCGGGTTGGTCACCAAGCTCCAGTACCCTTCGGCTTGCTGGAAAGTAATAAGGGCTCGACGGCGTAGTGGTATGGTTTTATTCTTACTAAAGTGATAGACGATATAGGCAAAATTTTCGACCCCATAGGTCCAACGCTGGTGTTGTTTGTAGATATTTTTAACCGTCTGCCAAAGTGTGTCAGCAGCGTTGGCATCCATAGAGACTGGATATGATAGCGGCACAACGCGATAATCACCATTATTTGCAATCATTAAGTTCCAGTAGATGCGAGAATCTTCACTTACCATATTTTTTTGCCAATACCCCACTTCGTAGAGCGCTTGAAAACTCACCGAATGTGAGGAGAAGGTAGCCATCCGTTCCGGACGCTCCTGCTGGATCATTTCCCAAAACGTACTACTCATCGCCACCACCCGCGCGAGAGCCGGAGCATCCCAGATGTTGTTATTAAAGATTGGCACTGGTTGAAACGAGCTTTTCAGTGGAAACTCGCAGGTCATAAAATACCAAATGAGACAATTAAAATAATCGGGGTATAAAATAGTATCAATATCGAAGATTGAAACGAGTGCATGGTTGTAACGAATGCCTTGAGGATCAAGTATTTTAGTGCGCACCTCCTCGGCTGCGTAAGCAGCGTTTGATCCTTTTCCTGCCATCTCGCCTGGCACATCGGCTGGATGAGTGGTAATGAGAAATTTTCCAAATTCACTCCCCCACTTATCTTTCATCTGGACCGCCAAGTCTTGAGCGTCTAAGCCAGCGCGCTCCTCACTGGCTAACACTACAATGATATTTTTCTTATCATAATTCACAGCATCTAGTGATGCTAGTGTCGCATCAACAACTGCTTCTGGCTCTTTATAAAACGGTAGAATTATCACTTGGTAAATATGGCCGTATTCAAACCGTTCAATGAGACTCGCCCAATCAAGTGAAAGGTGGTGTCGTAGTCGTTTCCAGTTGTACCGCAGATGGTAAGAAAGAAAAGCTGTTTTGAGCACCCAGTAGATAGCAAACCCAATAATGAAATATGCCGCAATAAATGGTGCGAAGTTAGACAGCGCGAGCATGCCGATCAGAGTTATCCAAGAAGCAGCGCCGGGTAGAATTTCCAAGAAGCGATATAAGCGGCGATCACGACCAGTAAGCTCAGTGGCGCGCCCAACGTGAAAATCTTCCCGTTTTGCATACGGAAGTAGTGTTTGGTTATTCGTTTTTGGCGCACTCATATAATGGCGAGTATACCCCATTTCGCCCAAAAATAAAGGTTTTCAGGGTGTGTTATGGCGAGTAACTGCACTTCTCAATCCTTTAAACCAAAATGTTATAACCTCTTATTTCACTACCCACCACTGTCTAAATTCAACCGCTTTTCCTACCTCATTCAATTTGACGTAGTACGACCCTTTAGATTCATGCAAAACACCTAATGCATCCTCATACATTAAACTATAGCTACCAGACCCCTCTCGTACTTTGTCGATCAGTACCAAGATCTCTAGTTTTTTAATCATTTGCTCATGAATCTCTTGCCAGACAGATTCAATTTCTTTCCAACTACTACACGGTGGCAGAAATGGGTCTTCGTAGTATTGGCATTCTTCCGCTAAAATATTTTTCAGGGCTTTAATATCTTTTTCAAGCCACAATCTCTGCAACTCTTGAAACCATGATTGTACAGGTGAATTTTTCATGAATTTTTTATGACCTTCCGGTTAAATACTCCTCCAAAAAACTGATTTCTCGAGCCAAGATGAAGTGACCTTCAAACTTTCCTGGCTTATCGGTCTTCATTTTTTCAAGCACGACTGCTGGTGGCAGCCATACTGTAGCTTGTCCTTCTTCGAGCTCGCTAGCCTCAAGCGTCGGCACACCTACTTCCCCACTCACTTTGGCTACAAAGGCGTACGATATGTGCAACATGTTGTACTGGTTGCGGTATTCAATCACCATACCAACAGGAGCGATAATCTCACACACACAACCAACTTCCTCCATCACCTCACGTTTCAAGGCGGCTTCAATGGTCTCCCCGGAATTAACACCACCGCCAGGTAATTTGTGATAGGTATAGTTTGCTAAATATTGCGTTGCCATATCCCCTATTTCATTAAGTAAAATCGCTCGCGCACTTTTGCGTAGCGTATATTTGACACCCAGCTGCTCGGCCTCACCCAAACCCAGTGTCCGCTCGGTAATTTCATTGAGTAGTTTCATGAAGATATAGTTACTTGATTGTGCAGCGCCGTCATATTTAATCTAGCATAACATTACGAGCACCGTTGCTTGAGTGTAGGTCTGGTGCCGTGCACTTTTTCTTTTTTTAAACCCAGTCAAGTTTAGATTGAATAACTGCAAACATCTTCTGGTACCCGACGGCGTTGGGATGGAGACCATCAACCAAGTCGGTAGCAATATCAAGTGTTTCAAACACATCGATATAGGTAAGGCCGTGTTTGTGTGCGAGGCGCTGCATGACTACATTGAATTTTTCTATTTCTTCGTTTAAGAAGCGGCTGCCGCGCATGGACCGCCATTCAGCTGCAACTTTAGTGGCGCTCACAATAGTGATTCCATTAGTGTATTTTTTACCTTGCTTGATAAGAATAGCTAGATTTTCTTCATAGGTGGCGAGTGAGACGTTGTGCTCACTTGCATCACCTAGAAATTTAGAATCATTGATCCCCACAGCCAAAATAATCCTGGCTGGATTAACGGCCTCTGCCTCTACCGCAAACCGTTTGCAGATGTCTGTTGACGTATCGCCGCAGATACCAAAATTATAGAGGCTGACACTGTCATCTACCAAAAAAGTTTTCCGCAGTCGACCAACCCAGCCTAACGCTTCGCTATCACAAGCCCCATACGTAATACTATCTCCCCAAATTCCAATGTTCATAATTATAGTATAGCAAAATTTGAGACCAAACTAAAATGTCCTATATCCCCTCTCCAGTTATCAACCACACCTTAAACACATATTAAAAACTCCCCGATGCCAGCAGTTCCCTCCTTCACTCAGCTGTCGCCACGTTCATCCGGCGGGGTATCTTTAGGCGCTTAAGCTCTTTGTGTATATGAAAACCTCGGGTTTTTAAACTCTCCTCCTTTTGACGTCCCCACTGCAAGCAGACAGGGTATATTTTTGAATTGAAGACGGTATTCATAATGTATATATTTTGACAACAGAATGACTTAGTTAACTTTGTTTGGAAAATTACTTTGTGCTGCATTAATCATATTTTCCACCCACTTCACCATTGCATTATTCATTGAGCCATCAGTAGTCCATGCATATGCCGGTGCAGCCCACACATTTCCTTGATGTTCAATAAACTCACCGGGCTCTCCTTCAAAGCCAAAACCAAATAACTTTCCTTTCCTGATCATTTCTAGGACAATTTGTTCATCAAACAGGTCATGTACGACACTTACAAGTATAGCTGACGATTTCATGGAGGTAAGTAACTCAGACGTAATCATTTTCTTCGATTCTTTATTAATTACCATTGTTGGGAAAATGATATCAGCCGTCGAAAATAGCTGCGCTAAATCGATGTATTCATATGTAGATTCTTTTTTTGACTGCGACCAGTACACCACATTCATTCCTAACCCCTGCGCTCTTTCTGCGATTGCCGAGCCAATGTTTCCCAGGCCAACAATACCAACTGTTTTACCTTTTAGTTCGATTCCTCGATACTTCATGTAATCTTTATCAAAATCTAGCGGAAAATTATCTTTAATAAGAAGTGGCACTTGTCTCGCGAGGTTAAACATCATGGTTGACGCCCACTCAGCCACCGCTTGGGTTGAAAAATTACGGATGTTGCAAATAGCGATATTATTGTCATTTGCATATGACATATCTATCCAAGAAAATGACGTCGCAGCTCCCAAAATAGCTTTTAGATTTGGAATATTTTTGTAATCTTCAACTGACAGCTTCCAACCAACGTAATCAGGATTTAAACATAAAATTCTTTGCTCACCCTCCTTGTACAATGCAGTACAATCAGCAAGTGACGCGATGTTTGTCGTTACTATTAATTCGATACCGCTTTTTTCTATTTGGTTTATTAAGTTGTCGTTAATTAATTCGTTCCAAAGCGGGTCAAAGATAAATGCTTTCATATTATTTTGTATTTATATCTTATTCTTTAACACAACTCTAAACCGGGCTTGATTTTGACGTGTTATATCTAACGCCTCATTAACTTCACTCATTTCCATAACCTGCACTTTTGCAGCAATGTTATGTTCGGCAGCCAACTGCAATAATTCACGTATTTTTGCAGGATGTGCAATAGCACTGCCTGCAATCTTTTTATTTCCATCTACCAAATCAGTAATGTCATCAATCACCATTGGGTTTGGAGCAATACCTATTTGTACAAATGTCCCATTAGGTTTTAGAGCGTGTAAGTACTGATGCATAGGGAGTGTGACATGCGCGGTATTGATAATCAGGTCATACGACGCTTCTTTTGGTTCAGTGAGAAAATCTGTCGCTCCAAATTCCTTTGCCATTTCTTCTTTATCAGCTGAGGTACTGATAGCTGTCACGATACAACCTTTTGCCTTTGCAATCTGAATTGCTAAGTGACCGAGTCCACCAATTCCCACAATAGCAACGGAATCACCAGCTTTTGTGTATTGGTCAATCGGCGTATAGACCGTTGCACCGCCACACAACAAGGGTGCAGTTTCAGCGCTCTTAAGCATATCTGGTACTGGGAAGACAAAACGGTGATTTACAACCACTTCGTCAGCAAACCCTCCGTGATGCCCCATACACGTTGGTTGGTTTTTTTTACAAAACACTTCTTTTCCCGCTTTGCAATACTCACATGTTCCACAACTGTCACACTGCCAACCGACACCAACTCTTTGCCCAATTTCAAGACCAGTGACGTCAGCACCCATTGCTTTTACTGTACCTACTATTTCATGACCAGGCACTAATGGATATACATCACCCCACTCACCGTCAGTGAGATGGATGTCACTATGGCAAATCCCGCAACACTCAACTGCAACCAGGACGTCAGTGGCAGTGATTATTTCTTCGTATTCAAATGGTTCAAGTTTTGTGTTGGCTTCTTTGGATGCGAGAGCTTTAATCATGGAAAATAAGTAAATTAAGTAATAGCATACCTAACTATACCAGATTTAGGTGGGCGTAGTAAAACCCTTGGAGCCACCTGTCAGGTTCGAACTGACGACCTACGCGTTACAAATGCGTTGCTCTACCAACTGAGCTAAGGTGGCTCCAAGGGTTCTAGAATTTTTGGTTCTCAGGATTAAGCCTGAGAGTACTTACTTTTGAGTGGAAGTATTATGTCAATTTCTCGTTAAATTGCAACTTTATACTGACCTACTAATGGGCTTTAAGTTTTCTTTTTTGAGCATCTGATAATGCTACTTCAAATTTATGGTCAGCAATACTTTCAAGATGCGTCTTTTCTGAACCTTGTACGAGCGCACTCGCTCGTGATTTATTATGGTGTAGCATGCGCTCAATCTTTAATTCAAACGATCGAGCAAATCGTAATGCTTGCTTAAGAATAGAATGCAGCAGATAATACCCAGCTGACAATAAAACTCCTTGGGTAATTTTCAGTTGTAGCGTGTGCATCCGTGTGACTATGTGATGCATCGCGTGATCGATAATGTTCCGCACTCTAGCCAAGACCAACAACTTACCCTGTCGATAGTCTTCAATTAAAAATATTCCGGACAATAGTAACAATAATAATCCACTCGAACCAAGTATAAGAAGGGCGGTGTTCATAAAAACACTATTTAACCGATAGTCGGGTCATATTAGCGATGGTTATATTTTCACCGAATTTTTGTATCGCTCCACTCACCATATCAGCAATGGTCGTTTCAGGATTTTTAACGAAAGCTTGTTCAAGTAGAATTTGATCTTTGAAATAAGCACTAAGCTTCCCGGCCATGATCTTCTCTTGCATATCTGCTGGTTTATCAGCTACTTCAGCAGTGAACACTTCTTTGGCTTTTTCAATAATGTTAGCATCAAGTTCATCCTTACTGATGTATTTTGGTGACATTGCTGCTACGTGCATAGCGATATCTTTAGCGAGCGCGATGAATTCTTCATTCTTAGCGACGAAATCTGTTTCGCAAGCAAGTAATATAAGAGCAGCTACCTCATTAGTGTTGTGGATGTAGGCACCAACGGCACCCGCTCCAAGTACTCGGTCTGATTTTTTTTCGGCAGCTTCACTACGCTTCTTTTTGAGAATAATACGAGCTTTTTCCATATCTCCGCCCGCTTCTTCTAGAGCTTTTTTGCACTGCATCACCGAAATACCAGTTTCATCTCGTAATGCTTTGATATCAGTTGAGTTTATTTCCATAGAACAGTGTAGTTAGTTGAATTAGTTAATACTTATTATAGCATCACCGCTGGTCGACAAGGCGTTAAATAATTATTAGTTGGTTGTTGGTCGTGGTCGTCTGGTTCGGTCATCAGTACGGGTAGGAGCAGGTACGAAGGCTTTTTTTCCAGCTTCCAAACTAGCGGCAAGCTCATTAAGCACAAGCGTAATACTAGCAGCCAAAGCGTCGTTTACTAGGACAGCGTGAGTCACTTGCTTGATGTTTGAGTCTGAGCTCATGACACCAATGATAGGAATGCCTTTTTCATGTGCTTCTGCTACAGCGATGTGTTCATAGCGGGGATCGATCACCACCATAATGTCGGGAGTTTTGGTAATTTCAACAATACCACCGAAGTTGAAGATCAGCTTATCCATTTCGCGACCGATCACTACTCGTTCTTTCTTAATATACTTACGTTCTAGTTCTCCTGACTCTTTTTCCGTTCGGAGTGATTTAAGTCGTTCAATTCGCTTACGGATCTCTGTAAAGTTTGTGAGCATTCCACCTATCCAACGGTTAGTGACATACGGCATCTCAGTTGCTTCAGCGGTCTTTTTGACCAACTTTGAAGCTTCGTCCTTGGTACCCACAAACATGACGGTCTTACCATTTTTACCAGCAGTTTCTAGTGCTGTTTTAGCATCCTCCAAAAGGATTGCGGTTTTAGTAAGATCAAAAATATCATTACCTTCTTTACTACCAAAGATAAAAGGTGAAGTACTTGGGTGTCGTCTACTTTTACTAAAGCCGTAGTGTGCACCGGCTGCAAATAAACGATCGATAAGGTTCTGGTGGGGATTTTCTGTAGACATAAATAATTATTTAGCTCTGCTTGGTTAGTTAATAAATTTAGTGACATCGAGGAGATTTTTGGTCGCACGAGCACCTTCAAGCAGCGCTAACAGTCGTTGCGCTTATTATATAGTGCTATCACACGATATAAAAAAGCGCCACCGCGCAGTGGCCACAGAGTAGCATGAAGCGCGACGTCTTGCAACGACCGCACTTTAGGTGGCCAAAAGTTCTGTTTCTGCGTTATGAATCGCATCAATAATGGTTTGCAAATCACCCGCCAAGGTTGTCTCGATAGTGTGCCAAGATTCTTTAATCCGATGGTCAGTAATACGATTTTGGGGGAAATTATAGGTGCGGATTTTCTCTGAGCGATCACCGGTACCGATCTGCTTACTCCTGGTCGCTGCGTGCTTACGAGCTTCTTCTTCTTGGTGGGCAGCTTCGAGCTTCGCAATCAGCATGGACATCGCCATTTCGCGGTTCTTCAGCTGTGAGCGGCCAGACTCACAGCGAACATCGACACCTGTGGGACGATGCACGAGCCGCACCGCTGTTTCTACCTTGTTGACATTCTGTCCGCCTGCTCCACCCGAGCGAGAAAACTCCATATCGATGTCACCCAAGTTAATATCAATGGTAGGCTTCTTACG
>Ga0136588_1000304_pt1 | contig 18525 bp, 31 predicted proteins | sample AntRauMFilla1564_FD_104782 | JGI IMG/M metagenome (GOLD analysis project Ga0136588, IMG submission 104782) | Saline lake microbial communities from Rauer Islands, Antarctica - Metagenome Filla 1 #564 | ecosystem: Environmental > Aquatic > Non-marine Saline and Alkaline > Saline | place... | reverse complement strand
GCAGATATAAGAAGTATGTGTAGTCAAGGATTTGCGGAAGCATTTTATAATGCTAATAGATAACAGTGAGCCTTAAAAGAACAAAATTATGAGTTACGATGAAAATAGAATAAGTGACCAAATAGATGGAGGACTACACGAGCAATGCACCATATATAGTATTAGCGAGAGTTTTTCTAAAATAGAGCTTGCACAGCACATTGCGGAATTAGAATACCAACTAAGTGAGATAAATGAACACGGATTAGGTGATAATGATACAGTTTTAACTAAATGGACTATTGAACGAGATTTGAAAATATTTAAAACAGACTTAAATTCTCGCTAACACGCAACTATAATGCGTTTCAATGCATTATAAGTGCTGCAAAACATCAAATAGAGAAAGAGATTAAAAGTGAAATAATAAATGAATAGTAAAACCCTTTTTGAGCGAGGGGATTAACGCTCTTAATTTTAAAAATATAAACAAGATGAATAAAGAAGCAATAGATTATTTAGTAGATACAATGTTACCTGCCTTTTTTTCTCGGACTATATTTAGAATCGAAAAACCCGAAGATAGAAATGGAATGTGGTACAATAAACACGGTATATTTCAGAAAACTATTGATATTATATGCCCAAACGGAATAGCAAAAGATTTCCCAATGCCTTTGAATTTAGAATTGCATAGAAAAGATGGTGATATTTGGAATAGTGCTGGAAAATCAATTGAGAATATAAATGAATGGTTTACTCCAATGGATGCAATTAATTTAATGAATATCGGATTTAAACTATTTTCAATTTTAAGTAAATAAATTTCAAGAATTAGAAAATGAAATATTGTTTACGAGAAATGGTATTATACAACAGAAAGAAATTCCATTGGAAAAAGAGATTAAAAGTGAAATAATAAATGGTAAAAAATAAGTATTAACAATTTAAATAATAAAATCATGAGTGTAAAAAGAATAGAAGAAATAATAAAAGAAGAAGCTAAAAGCTTTTCTAGTCCAATAACAGCGTCAGGAGTACAGTTGTTAGCAATTAATGTTGCTATTAAATATGCAAAAGAACGCTGTATAGAACAAGCTAATTTTATTAGCACGAATGAAAAAAAGCTAAATATTATAGAAAAATATATAATATTTGATACAGTAACTGAAAGAGCTTTATATGGACTAGATGATTTAACATTAGTTCTTACACACAAATTGTCTGCTATAGAAATAGCTAAACAATTTTGTAGAGATAATTACAAGATAATAAAAATAAAAGTAAAAGAGTAATTTTTATAAATAAATAACAACAATTTAAAATAATAACTATGAAGCTAACAGAAAGAAGAGTTAGAGCTTTAGCTAGGCTAGAAGCACAACTAAAAAGTGGAGTTAAAACTGATAAAGATCAGGAAAGAATTAAAAAAGAAATCTTAACATTAAAAGCAAGAATCTAATGAGAACTTTTGTAATGATTAAGAAAAAGACAGATAATATAATAGAAGAAAATTATATTGTTTGTAGGAAGAAAACAAAAAGAAAGATGTTTCTTAATGTTTTAGCTCTTTATTTAAAGAAAAAGAAAGAGGGTAATGCTTATAGTGCATTGCAAACAAGCAGAAAATTAGCTTGGTAATTATTTTAAACAATATAAACCAATAAAATCATGAGCAAAAATAATATAGAACAAGTTGATAACTTTGAAGCTAATTTAGAACTAGACAAAGTTGTTAAAGCTATGAAAGACTCTAATAGAAACTAAGATGAATTACAACTTAGTTTACTATTGTGGTAAAAAGAAAATGGAAACGCTAATCTACAATAAACCTCGTAGATTAGCTCTTTTTCTTAAGTCTCAAATGGCTTTAGAAAAGAGGTATTCTTTGGGTGAAATTAAAATCGAAAAATCAAATGAAAAATAGAAAAATATGGTACTTCTATAGTTATACTATAGATATTGAACTAATTGCAGTAGGTTTAAGTAAGCTCCATCAGCTTGTACCAAAACTTAATAAATGTGTTTTAGTGACTTGGAACAAAAGTAAAATGCCCTCTAGTAACAATCAAGAATTAGATAGCTGTAAAATGCTAATCTTATTAGTGAATATAGAGATAGAAACTTTTATTGGTTTTTTATGTACAAAAATAGGTAAAGGAGTTTATACTCTTTTATTAAGAGCAGAAAGAAACAAACAAATGGTGCTTGTTTATAATATAAAAAACGATAAGTTTTATATACATAGAGAAGTTTTGTTGAACAAGTCAGCTAGTTCTAATTGGACTGACAATTTTGCTACAATAGACATGGCTCATGAAATTAGCATAGAAGAAGTAAAAGAACTAATACCAGTATAGTAATAAGTTTTAACAAATAACAAATGAAAATATGAAAAGTGTAAAATTTGTAAAAGCAGAAATAAATGTATCTGTTTGGAAAACAAGAGACCGAACAATACCATTAAATGAAATGACATACAATTACCTAGAAAAGGCGAGAACTGTTGTGTTAAAGAGAATTAAAATAAATAGTCAACAATTAAAAGTAAATTCTAATTTGCTAGAAGAACTAGACAACGAAATTAGAATAAGAGTTAAAACAGAAAGAATATCTATAAAAGATATTGCTGAAATTAAGGAGGGTCAGAAGATGATCTTAGATAACGAGATTATTCAAATAGAAGATTTAAGTTTGTGTAGAAAGCAACTAGAGTCTTACATTGAAGAAGGTAAATTGTTCCAATATTAAATTTAATTTTATGTATGTATTACTTATAATATTAGTAGGACTGCTTTTAATTGCAGTTGGTATAACTTATCTACTTCATTCTTTTATCAAACAAGAAATACAGATAGGAAGATTTGAGATAATTGATAAAGCTATTAGATTGGATCAATATACTAATGAGGCTTTGGTAGAATTATATAAACTCCATTACGAAGAGTTTAGTGACTATACTAAAAAACAAATAACAAAAGAGTTTATTGAAAGACGTATAAATATAGCAGATTATGTATGAGTTTTATATTGATGGTGGTTATTCTAATGGTGATGGTGCTTATGCTGTTGTAGTTTATCATAACAATATAAAACTTTTTACTTTTGGAGATTACATACCTAATACTACAAACAATCAAATGGAACTGTCTGCTTTTATAGCAGCAGTTTCTATTATAGGATTGTTAGGTTATCTTGGTACATTTACTATTATATCTGATAGTGAATATGTTGTTAAAGGAGTTAAAGAGTATTTAGCTAATTGGAAAGCTAATAACTGGAAAGGAAGCACAGGAAAAGAAATAAAAAATATAAAGTATTGGAGATTTATTAATGGTTTATTAATAGGAAAAACAAACATTAATATAGAACATGTTAAAGGACACTCAGGTGTTGTAGGAAATGAATATGCTGATAAAGCATGTAGTCATATTAAGTCTATTAAAAACCTTTATATTACTTCTTATCTTTCTGATATTTCTTTTTATCAATTAAAAACAATAAGCTCTTATATAAAAGAAACAAAAGTAAGTCAAGATAAAGAAGAAACTAAACTAGTTTCTGATACACCAAAAGAGAATAACATAAACCAACTCTTTAAACTAGTTAAGATGCCCGAAGCATTACAAGAAAGGAACGGAGACTGGATAATATTTGAAGGCTTTCCTGCTAAAATAATACCCGTAAACAATTGAAATTCAACTGATTATCCTTATATTTAAGTCTTTTAATTTTTAATAAAATGGAACATAGTTATCTTATGAATCCTCATGGTATAGCAGTAGCTGCTGTATTTTCGAGAGTAGGTGATTCACTTAGACCTCAAACAAGTGAAGCAGATCAATTAATTAGAATTAACGATCTTCAAAAAGTAAAAGGAGTAGAGTTAGAACCAATGTCTGTTAAAGATAGAAAACAATTAGGAGAATTGAAAGCTAAATGTTTCTTTCCTAGCACAGGAACTAAGCATCCTGATAGTAGGGCACAACCTACTCAGAAAGAAAAGAAATTTCGCAAACTTTTAAAAAGGTATGCTTCATTAGTAAAGTAAAAACAAAATGGATAGCAAGATAGAAATTGAACAAAAAGGATTAAGTAGAAAGAAAAGACTTTCTATTGTTAGAAGAGAATTAAGACGCGAAGGCAACAAAGAAAAAGCTGTAGTTAAAAATAATAAAATTATAGTAAGAGATAGAATTGCTAGTAAGCAAAGACATGTTCCTGCAATAAAAAATGAAAGAGCTAGTAAAGCAAGAAGCTCACGTTCTATTTACTTACAGTTTATTAAGTTAATTAAAGCAGTTGTTGTACCTGAACAAACAATCAGTATTAAGAACATGAGAACTAAAAGGCTGAACAAAACTTATGATCTTGAATCTAGTATCAAGGTCAAAGAATCTCAGAAAGTGATTAGTCACATTTTTTCTTCAACTGTTCATAATTTTGACAGAAGTAAAAGAAGAAAAAGAAACAAACAAGCTAGAACAATGAGATTAATAAATAGTTAATGTAAAGAGGGAGCATTTTGTTCCCTTTTTTTTAAATTTTAAGAAAATGGAAAAGGAAACAAATAAAAACAGTATTAAGAAAGGGCATTGGAAGCATTATAAAGGAGGAAATTATATAGTAATAGATACTATCATTGATACTACTAGAGAAGAGTACGTTGTTTTGTACCGGAATTATGAAGGTATGATGTTTATTAGAACTATTGCAGATTTCTTGTCAATAGTAGAAAAAGATGGAATAGAAAAAAAGAGATTCACCTTTTTAGGATATGAATCTCTTTAGAATGAATAGACACCTTGTCTAACTTCATTGATAGAACTCTTAATAGCTTTAATAGCTTTTTCTTTGTTTACCTTTTCGATAGGTATAAGTTTTACAGTGATTTTTTTCATGATTTCTAAGTTTATATTTATAACAACGTAAAGATAAGAAACAATGTTCGATAAACCAATAATTTTTATTACAAATAGAGAGCATAATATAAAAAATTCTCAAATCTCTGTTACTAGTAGTACAGAACAATTTCAAAAAGAGTTTAAAGCTAGTGGATCAGTAGCATTTGATAGAGAGTTTAATGGACTTAATACGCATTACGCAATACCATTGCTCAGTCAATACAAGTTTAACAACTCTGAAAACATTTATGTCATTGATGATACTAGCATTAACCCCTCTCCTTTTCTTGAAGCCAATAAGCACAAATTATTTATAGGGCATAATATAGAAATTGATTACCGATTGACTAAATGGCATAATAAGGTAGCTCTTAGAAACCTATGGGATACTATGCTTGTAGAAAGAGAACTTAGAAAAGGAATGGGGCATAAAAATGATCTTAAATCTGTATTAAACAGAAGACTAGGATTAGATATATCAAAAGAAGAGAGAGAAAGATTTCAGTATTTAACTAAAAGTTCTACTTTTATAGAAGAAGATATAATATATGCAGCTGGTGATGTTGTAAGAATGCATGATTTAGTTGAGATACAACAAGATTTGTTAGATAGATTTGACTTGAATTTCTTTCTAAAAGAAATTAAGTTTAAGATGATTCCAATACTATCTGATTGTTCTTTAGAAGGTATAGAGCTAATAGACACTCCAAAGCATTGGAGATATTCAAACTATAGTTGGATAGAAAACATACAAGACTTTGAAAAACAAAGCGAAGAAATTAAATTAAAGTTAGATAAGATATTGTCTAACTTGCCTAAAGAAAGATACGAGAAGATACATTTACTTAAAAAATACTTTGTAAAGCCTAGAAAAGTAGAAAAAAGCTACCAAACAGATTTATTTGGTGATGCTACAATACAGCATATTAAGAACATTAGAAATATAAACTATAATTCTACAACACAATTAAAAACTGTATTTCTTGCGCTTGATTTACATGTACCAACAATTAAAAAAAGAGATGAAAAGTTGGGAAAGAAAGTAATTAAAGAATCTACAGGAGAAGAGGCATTAGAGTTATACAAAATAGATAATCCTTATTTAGATAAAAGGATAGTTAAGTTTATTGATACTCTTATAGAACTAAAAGGCATTGAAAAATCTTTGTCAAGTTTTGGGGAAAGGTTTTTGCATTCTGATTTTAAAGTTAAAAACAAAAAAGCTAAACTAGGGTATAGAAACTCTATTACAGGTAAAATACACACAATATATTCTCAATCAACAACTGCTACTAGTAGACTATCTAGCGGTAAAGAGGCAAATGGCTATTATAACTCACAACAAGTACCAAAATTAGAGAGATTTAGACATTGTTTTACTACAGATAAAGGTTACAATATTACTACAGCAGATTTAAGTGGTGCTGAATTAGTTATTGCAGCTAGTTTATCAGGTGATCCTAGACTTATAGAATTAGTTTTATCAGAAGATCAACATTCTCCTTTAGCAGAAGTAGGTTTTAATGCTATTATAAGTATTATAATGAGTCTTCCTACTAATGATAATAGAAAAAGAGAGGAACTTAGAGACTTATTAGAACCTAAGTATGACTTATTAAGTAAAGAACAAAGAGATAAATACACAAAAAATCAAATTTGGGAACAGAGAATAGATGAAGCTTTTTCTAAACGCAAACTAAAGATAGTAAAAGAAACCTCTAATGACATAAGAGACAAATACAAAGCAGTTAATTATGGTCTTGCATATGGAGCAGGTGCTGATAGAATAGCAGAGATTCTTAATATACCAAAAGTATATGCAGAAGCAGTAGAAAAAGCAATGAGACTAGAACTACCTTTATTATTTAAGTATCTTGACGATAATGCTGATAAGGGAACAACTCAGGGATATATAGAATTTAATCCTAGAACTCATTCAAGACATTATTTTAAACAAATACTTGATAATGGGAGAAAAGACGGAGTTCCTTTTGGTATATTAAAAGACGTAGAAAGAGCATGTAAGAATTATCCTATACAAGGAACTCAGGGAGATATGATTATGGAAGCTACTGTTAGGTTTTTCTTTGAATATGTTTATCCTAATGGATATGATATACAGTTGTTACTTCATGTACATGATGAAATGGCTATAAAGCATAAAGAGAATGAACCTGAACATGCAGAAGTTTTAGCAAAATATATGAGTGAAACAGCTAATTTGTATTTAGCTAAAGCAATTAAAATGAAGTGTAAACCAATTACGCTAGAAACGTGGACTAAATAAACAATTATGAAAACAACAGTTAGAATACTGTACGCAGTAGATAAGAAAACAAAACCTGTATTTTTTGCAATACAAGTTAAAGAGCTTGAAGGAAAAGCCACTATTATTAGTGCTACAGGTCAAGTAGGAGGTAAAGTAACATTTAAAAGCAAAGTAGTGTTAGATGGAAAGAATATAGGTAAATCAAACGAGACTCTTCCTATAACACAAGCAACTACAGAAATGTTTTCTAAAATTCATGAAGTAGAAAAGAAAGGATATAAAAAAAGAGAGTTGTATAACAAAATTTATGAAGGTATAAATCTAGATACTTCTGATGTAGAAGAAATAGAAGAAATACAATATTACTTTGTAAAACAAAAAAGTAACATTACGGGTTTTTTCTTAACTAACAACATAAGAACCAATACTTTTAAAGATGGTACAGGAATGCCCATGTTAGCGCAGACCTATAAACCTAATAAACAAGATATAACTTATTGGTTTATGCAAAGAAAGCTTAATGGTGTTAGATGTTTAGCCTCTTTAGTTAATGGAGAAGTACATTTACATAGTAGAGGAGGTATAAGATACATAGTACCTCATATCACTAAACAATTAAGTCATTTACTTAAAGACTCTACTAAAATAAAACTTGATGGAGAGTTGTTTATTAAGGGATATAGCCTTCAAAATATAGTTTCATTAGTTAAAAACGAAGCAAAAGAAGAAAGAGAATTATTAGAATATCATATATATGATGCAGCTATTGATATTAAACAAATAGATAGGATGCGACTTTTGATAAAACTATCTACTGCTTATTATGATAAAATTGAATTTGTAGAAACTATAAGAGTTGGTTCAAGAGAAAGATTAGCTAGTTTTGAAGCTAAAGTAATTGAAGAAGGATATGAAGGTGTAATACTTAGAAATCCTGATGCTTATTATGCAGGTGGTTTTAGAAGTGAGAATCTACTAAAAGTAAAACAATTCATAGATGAAGAGTTTAAAGTAACAAGTGGATACTGTAAAACAGAAGGAGATATTGACACTTTTGTATTTACTCTTATTCAAGAAGAAGGAAAACTCTTTACAGCTAGACCTAGAGGAAGTAGAGAAGTAAAACAAGGGTATCTTGATAATATTAATGAGATTGTAGGTAAAAAAGCTACTGTAAAGTATCAAGAGAGAACAGAAAACAATATACCACATCAAGGACATGTAGTTATAATTAGAGATTATGAGTAAATATAAAATAAACAATATAACTTTTAACTTAGAAGAAGCTTGGGTATGTGATGAAAAGGGTCTTTGTGAAAGAGAGTTTGGCTTAGGATTTACTATGTTAGATATACCTAGTAAGCACGTAATAAGAATGAAAGCTGATGGGTATCATAAAGTAGTAGAGATAAATAACAGAGAAGTAACTATTTTAAGTCATACTTATGAAGAAGATTATATTTATGGGGAAAGTGTTAATTCAGATTTAATAGAGTCTTATAACACAGACTTACATATAGTTTATTTTAAGTGGCTATCAGAACAAAAAGGCAATTATGAAATAGATGTAATGTGTGAGCATCCTTATTGGTTATTTCATGATATGGCTCATAGTGATGATGTTCAAGGAGGAGAAGTTTGTTGTCTTAGTTCTAGCCGAGAAGAATATGCATTAGAGAGAGGACTAACACTCATGAAAGAACATGGTTATACTCCTGAGTTTGAAGAATATTATTTTGAAATGATAAAACAATCTTTTTATAACAGATGGAAAACTTATGGCAAAATAGAAAAGATATTTATACCTTATGTCAAAGAACTAGAAATAGAAGACTATGAGTAAATTTGGAACAACAAAAATAAAAACTTTTCAAGATTTAAGACAATCTATTAATCAGAGAGTTGTATATCTTAGAAAACAATCAGATACTAGTAATAGAAATTATGTAAAGACTGGTAAATTAGCTGATAGATTAACAGCAGTTAAGTTTGCTTCTGAGTTAGAAGCAGTAGAACAAGTAATTAATAGTATAAATTCATTAGAAAGAATATGAGATACTTAAAAATAAGTAACAAAGGATTGTTAGACCCTAAATTGATTCCTCTTATGGGAGGTACGACAAAGACAGGTTTAGATACTATAGGAGAATTTGGCACAGGACTAAAGTATGTTTTAGCTTATTGTTCAAGAAACAACATAGATTTAAGGCTTTACATAAACAAAGAAGAGGTTAAAATAGAAACTATTAATGAAAACATAGCAGGACAGGACTTTGGAGTGCTACACATTAATGGAGAAAGAACTTCTATTACTGATAAAATGGGTAAAGATTGGGAACTATGGATGATTATTAGAGAAGTTTACTCTAATGCTTTAGATGAAGGAAGTGCTTATTATGAATTAGTAAACAAAGTTTCAGAAGAAGAGGAATTAAAAACTTGTTTTTACTTTGAATTAAATAGCGATGTACTAAATATTTATAATAGTTGGACTGATTACTTTATACAAAGTAAAGCACCAATATGGGAAAACAACGATTATGCTATTTATCCACAGCAAGGTTCATTTAGATTATACAAGCAAGGTATCTTAATTAAAGAAAATAAAGATCAAACTTCTATATTTAATTACGACATTAAACATGCACAAATAAATGAATTAAGACAATATACAGGTTCTTCTAGTCTTGATTTATGCAAAGCTTTATCTTCTATAGACGATGTAAAAACTATTATTTACTTTTTAGATCAAATGCATTTAGTAGAAAAAGATAAGCTAAATAGAGCTGAGGTAGGAAGACCATTTGAGTTTAATATAGACTTAGATTGGAGTAACTATAATTTCGATAATGATAGTTGGAATAAAGCTTTAACTGACATTAAAATTATTGATGTAGATTCTTACGATAATCTTAAAAATAAAAGTAATTTTGATATTAAAGAGTTATTAGTATTACCTAAAAATTTCTTTAGAAAGCTAATGCTTAAAAGAAGTTCTATAGGAGCAGTAAGAAGTGTGAAACAAGTAGGTTCTTTCTTTGAAATTATCAATGATACTTTATTTAATAAAGTCAAAAAAGCAAGAAAAGTACTAGAAGATGCTGATTATCATATACACCCTGAACTTAATTTTATTTTTGGAGAGTTTGGAAATAAGAATGTTCTAGCAAAAGTTGATCTTGACGAAAAACTAGTTTATATTAGTAATAAAGTAGAAGAGATTTCTATGTTTCAGTTAATTGCAATTCTAATTGAAGAAAACGAACATTTTCAAACAGGATTTCATGATGAAACTAGACAATTTCAACAACATTTTATTAACTTGTACACTAAACAACTAATGAATAAGATAAAATTAGAGATATGAGTAACTTACCAATAGGTGCTGAATTTGAAGACTCAGCACCTTTTAACGAAGAAGAAATTACTATAAAAGGACTACTAGAAGCTAGAGTTACTATAGTTGCAAATGCAAAAAGAAGCTCTAATAAAGAAGAAGTTTCTGAGGAAATAGTAATAGCTGTAATGAATGGGCTAGAAAACTATTTAGATAAATTTGAAGACCCTGAATATCAAGTAAGTATAACTATAATAAAATGACTACTAGAGACGAAAGACAAAAAGGAATCCATGTTGATTGGAGAGAAGCAGGAGGCAGAAATACAGTAGAAGCTTGTACAGGTTTTGGAAAAACAAGAGTAGCAGTTAATGTAATTAAGTCTATGAACGAGAATCTTCCTATGGCTACTTGTGATGTTGTTGTTCCTTCTATACATCTTAAAAAAGACTGGTCAAAAGAGAATGGACATATAGTCTCTAATAAATTGAAAAATGTAGAAGTTTTTACTATTCATACTTATATAAAAGCAAATAGAGATCCTACACTTCTAGTTATAGATGAAATTCATAACATGGGAGCAGAGACTTTTTCTCAGATATTTACAATGGCTGATTATAAGTACTTGTTAGGATTAACAGCTACCTTAGAAAGAACTGATGGAAGACATGAGTTGATACAAAGATATGCACCTATATGTGCTACTGTAACACTAGAAGAAGCTGTTGCTAACAAATGGGTTAGTGACTACGAAGTTTATAACATAGGAGTAGACTTGTCTGATGAAGACAGATTAAGAGAAGTGGAGATCAATGATGCTTTCAATAACTACTTTGCTAAATTAGAAAGTGATTTTGATTTAGCTAATGCCTGTAGAGGTTCAATGAAACCACAATGGAGTAAAGAAAAAGGATGGTATGAACCTGCGCAAGTAAAGTTTGCTAGAAGAAAAGGGTGGCATGGTAATTCATTACAACAAGCTATAGCTATTAATTCAAGAAACAAATCTTTAGGTGAAAAGGTTAAACCTTGGGGAGGAAATAGAGAATTTGAATTTTCTCCTGAGAAAATTTCAGAGTATGCTCAAAAGTGGGGATTCTATATGAATGAGAGACAAGAGTTTCTACATGACGCTACTAACAAAAAGAGTAAAGCTATAGAAATTATAGAAAAGTTTAGAGATAAAAAGATTATAGTCTTTACAGAGAGAAAAGCAACTTGTGATGATTTAACTGAACGGCTTAAAAAGAAAGGTATCTTATGTGAGAGTTACCACTCAGAAGTCAAAACTGAAATCTATTGTTTAGGTAAACTAGTTGCATTAGGGGAGATGGTAGGAACAACAACTAAGTATAGAGATTTAGAAACTGACAAACTATTATCTTTAGATAACATAAAACTTAAGTTTGGAAAAGTAGTTAGACTAGGCAAAGAAAGACTTAAAGAGAGAAGAGCAAAAGACTTTGAAGATGGAAAGTTTAATGTATTAGTAACAGTAAAAGCATTAGATGAAGGATTTAATGTAGGTGATATTGATATATCATTAACTGTAGCAGGTAAAAGTGTAACTAGACAAAACGATCAAAGAAATGGTAGAGCATTAAGATTTGTAGAAGGTAAAATAGCTTGGATGATAAATCTTTACGTAATAGGTACTAAGGATTATTATTGGACTAAAGCTAGACAAGAGAAATCTAAGCCTCCACATTGGATTGATGATATTAACGAAATAGGTAAAACTAAAGAAAAGATAAGTATATGGTAGATATTTTTGATGAATACGAATTTATGAAAATACTAAAAAGACTTAGCAAAGTAGATAGGGAGAATAATATTATTTTCCCTTTTACTGCTAATCATTTTATCTTATGCTCTATGATAGGTAAAATAAATGAAAAAGCAGCTAAGTTTTACGTTAACAATAAAGTAGCTTTCAAAAAAGAAGATGTTAAAGAATTAATAGAACAAGGTTACATAAAAGAAATAGCTCCAAACAATTATGATCTTTATAATTTCAAATTGTCTGAGATTTTACAAGAAGATTTAATATTAAGTAAGAGCGACTTTGAAGAGTTTTTTAATGCTTTTCCTAAAACATTTGTACTTAATGGTAAAATAACATCTGCTAGAAATGTAGATTATGATAAGCTTGAAACATCTTACATAAAAATAACAAAAAAAAGTAAACACATGCACAATTATATAATGGAAGCTACAGAAAGATATAAGAAGATGCTAAAAACAGGAGAGACAAATCCTATGGGTATTGATAAGTTTATCAATGCTAGAAACTACGAAACATATATAGAGCTATCTTCTCAGTATGAAGACAATTCTGAAAGTAATTTCAACGTACTATGAGTTTTGGAAGTGATTTTATAAAAGACGTAGATTTTGGTAAAGCAGGTGGATATGAAGGTATTCCAATGAGCGATACTTTATTAGATAATGTTCTAGCTGGCATACAACCAGGTAGATATGATGTAATAGGTGGACCTACAGGCTCAGGTAAATCTGCTTTTGTAGATGATAAGTATATATTAAGTCCTATAAATTGGTTAATAGAAAATAGAGAAGAAACAGATTTTGATTATACTGTTAGCCTTTATTCACAAGAAATACCAAAGAAAAAGAAACTATCTAAGTGGGCAACTTATTATATGTTTAATAACTATAATGTTTTAGCTGATTGGAAAACAGTCTTATCATTTGGTAAAAATAGAACTAGTTCTGATCTTTATGACTTGTCTATGATTGCAGCTAAGTATCTTGATGAACTAGAAAGATATGTTATACTTTATGAGGGAGGTATTAATCCTACAGGTATTTATAAAAATACCAAAAGAATGATGCTAAATCAAGGTAAAATAGAACACAAAAAAATTGTGGATAAAGACGGTTTTGAAAGAATAGAAAGAATTTACGTACCTTCTAATTCCAAACACATTTTTAGCGTTATTACAGATACATTAGGTCTATTAAAAAAAGAATCTGATTTGATTACTAAAAAAAGAATCATTGATAAACATTCTAGTTATGTAGTAGACGAATATAGAAACTTATATAATATGTTAGCTGTAGATGTATCTCAATTGAATAGAGCTATAGGCAATGTAGAAAGATTAAAACTAAGTGAGCTACAACCGCAGTTAGAGGATTTTAAAGAAACAGGAGAACCTGCTGAAAATGCTGATACAGTTATGGCTATCTTTAGTCCTGATAGATATAATCTTGATACTTATTTAGGTTATAACGTGAAGAAAATGAAATCTAAGCCTAAAACTACAGGTGTTGCTTATAGAGCTGTATTTATTCTTAAAAATAGAAATGGTGATGATATGGTTAGTAGCTCTTATAGGTTTGTTGGAGGTCAAGGTAAATTCGATCATTTAGAACCTATTAAAGAGGCTAAAGGATATATGGCAAAAACTGAGATAACAGACGAAGAGTATAAAATATTAAGATTAGAGTCACAAATTTATAAAATACTATCATAATGGAGAAAGAAGAAAAACAAGAACTACAGAAAGGAAAAAAAGAGTCTGAGTACAGCAAAGAAATAACTAAAATGGATAGTTTTACGTCTATTGAAGAAATGCTAGTATATGCAGACGTATTAATAAAAAGCGGATTAGTTCCTGACAAACTTAAAAAACCTGAACAAATAGTTACTGTTATTTTATTAGGCAAAGAGCTAGGTATTCCTGCTCTTAGTGCTTTAAGTAATATTAACAATATTCAAGGTAAACCTACTCTTGGTTTACACGCTTTCACAGCTTTAGCTAGATCGCATAATGTAGATTGGGAATTAGAAAAAGATTGTCTTTATGTACATGAAGATGGATATGAAAGTAGAATGACTAACAAAACTATAGTAGAAGAACATGGAATTGCTGTAGATAAAGTATGTCAAATAAGATTTTTTAGGTATAATCCAGTACTTAAAAGAGTAGTAGAGAATGTTTTAAGTTTTACAGTAGAGGAGGCAAGAAAGCAGGAGTTAATGGATAAAGACAATTGGAAGAGAATGACTAATATAATGCTAAGAGCTAGGACGCTAGTACTTGGAGTAAGGTTTGTTGCTTCCGATGTGTTTTTGGGTATCTATGAAACTTCCGAAATGCTTGATGCTAAAAACAAAACTTACGACATAGACGAGGATGGAAATGTTATCAATATGTAAATTATTATTACTCAGTTGCTTGGTTATTACAAGTAATTGTTTTATCTTTATAGTCAAATCAATGTTTAACAATTTAACAAAACACAAATTATGTTTAATTTAGAAAGTGCAAAACCATTAGAAAGAACGTTTGAGAGAAAAGGTACAACGTCAGTAAGAGAGCAGAAATTTGAAATTAAGCACAGGAGTTCAGGTGCTAAGTCAAATTTTATTATCTCGAACAAAACTTGGGATTCATTGAATTTAGCAGATGATGATTTAGCTGTTGCTATTTTAGCTAACGAAGATGAGCAAGGTAGAGCAACTGATGTTGCTATTAGAATTGTAGATGCAGACGACAAGACTGCAAAAATCTTCAAGAAGTCTTTAAAAGGAGAAAAGAATCCAACCTTTAACTCTTCTATTTTAGAGAAAATGTTACAAGAAGCCGGAATTTTAGAAGTTGTAGCAGAAGATGAAAAACGTAATCAGTATATTTCTTTAAGTGAGTACACAGAGGATGGAGTTACTGTTTATGTATTATCTGCTGATGCTAGAGATGTTTCTGAAATTGAGAGCTATGCTAGTTCTGAGGAAGAAGTTGAAGCAGGAGATGAAGTGGACGTTTAATCAAAGTTTAATCACACCTGATAAAAGAAGAGTTGAGTTCATCGACTCTTTTTTTATCTATTCTAATTTTTTAAAAAACAAATATAAGACTTATGAGTTTTAAAACAGATAATAAGAATGTAGATTTTGGGGGAACAACTTTACCCGTTCTAGAACCAGGGATTTACGAAAGAGGAACTATAGTAGCAGTTAAGAAAGGAACAAAAACTTACAACGAAGAAGTAACAGCTACTATTGATATTGTTCTTGCTAATGAAAAAGGAGAGAAGCATGTATCACAAGAGAAATCCCCAGAAGAAGATAAACAAAGTTCTTTCTTTGAGAAAATGCTACATGTATTAAGTTCTTTTATGGATAAAAAAGATTTAGCAAAAGCAGTTAAAACCGAAATAGGTACTTTCGAGGAACTACAAGATTGGTTAATTAAACTGCATGCAGATCATTATCCTAAAGATCATAAGGTAGATTTTAAAATTGAAGGCAGCGTTTATAGTGGTAATATTTTTGTAAGGCTACCTAATTTTAACAGTAAGTATTCTATTCCTTTTATTAAGTCTAGCACTAATAAAGAAATAGTTATTTCTTTTACTAATTCGGAGCTTAAAAATCTTGCTAAATACAAGCAAGCAAAAGAAGGTAATACAGATTCTGCTCCTGATATGGGAGGCGGTGCTACTACACCTGACAAACCGGGATTTTAATTCTAAACAATTCTAACAATTCAAAAGGAAGTCATAATTGGCTTCCTTTTTTTATGTTTTAAAGAAAAATATTATGGGTAGATGTTTAAAGCTAGAACTGATATAAAACTAACAATAAACAATATATTATCAAAAGTAAACGAGTATGATATATTCGAGAGGTATTTAGGAATTAAACCTGAATTAAAGAAATTTTACGTTAACCCTCTAAGAAAAGATGAAGATGCAGGTTGTAATTTTTATATATCTAATAGTAATGGAAGACTTTATTTTAAAGACTATTCCTATGGCTATCATTGGGATTGTATAGAAGTAGTAGTAATAATTAATGGAGGGTGTAGTGTTAAAGAAGCATTAAGTATAATAGCAAGAGATTTTAATCTTAACAACTATTTTGATGTTAAAACAGAGTTTATGCCTAGACCACCAGAGATAAAGTCAAAACCACCAGTATTTCAGATTAAGAGAAGAGAGTTCAATGCAAAAGATTTAGCTTTTTGGAATCAGTTTTATATAACAAAAGAACTTCTTGATAAGTTCTATGTATATGCAGTAGAAACAGCATGGAGTGTAACTGATTTAGATACTAAAGAAGTGTATAGTTACAAGTTTAATTACCCATGTTATGCTTTTTATTTAGGCAATGATGAATTAAAATTGTATCTTCCATTTAATAAGAAGCCTTACCCAAGATTTTTTCATAGTATTAAGCATACTTTACAAGGTTACTATTTACTACCCGAAGAAGGAGAGAACTTGATATTTACTAAGTCATATAAAGATGTAATAGCTATTAGCGGTATATTTGATATTCCTGCTATAGCTACTCAATCAGAGAATGTATTACCAAGGACTTTAGATTTTGGAGAGTTATACAATAGATTTGATAATATATATTGTTTGTACGATAATGACATGCCGGGAAAAAGAGCTACTATAAAGCTAAAGAACATGTTTGAACCTATAACGCCTTTACTATTTCCTAAAACAATGAATAAGGATTTTAGTGATAACTTAAAAGTTATAGGTATAGATAATATGCGGGAACTAATAAACAAGGTACTATGAAAGCAAAGAAAGCAGTAGTTCCAATCAAATATAAAACAATAGATGATGAAAGACTAAGAAACAAAATACTAGAAGGTGCTTATCTTGAAGCTGCTAATCTTTCTAAATACAATAAAAGAGAGATAGCCATAGAAGAACTAGAGCCTGATAAACCACATAAGAATATTTATGGTTTATTGTTTAGAAATGATTCTAATGAAAAGTGTTTAAAGGTGATAGCCAAGACTTGTATCTTTGGAGTAGAGTTTGCAGTAATGTATCCAAACTTAAAGACGTTATACAAAGTAAACAATAATGTAACACTAACTGAAAGAACGAGAACACAAGATTTTCTCACTCCCTTAGAAGTATGCTTCATTAATGAATTAGATACAAGACAATTGTTAGACATAGTTAATAAACAGAAAGAAGAACAAATAGAACAAGAAACTGATATAAATTTATTTTAATGGGAAGTTTTGATTTAAAGAAAGCAATAACAAGTAGTGAAGATCAACTAGCTCCAAGAGAGCATACAATAGAGCTTTACAAAACATACTCTTCTAAAAAAGGAAGAGTTTATGTAGTTTTAGGAATAGCGATTAATCCTGTTGATAAATTAAATTACGTTATTTATCAAGAGTTAAACGAAAGAAAGAATATAAGTATTCTACCTTTAGCTACGTTTGGAAGTTTAATGACGGTAAGTAAAACATAAAATATGACAGATGATAAAAAACTAATAGCAGAAGTAGAAATAAGGGATTACCCTAGAAGAATATTAAAATCCAAGAAGAGAAATCCGAAGTATTTTAAGAGAACAGATTCTATGCCTAAAAATAAGTTATCTAAAATAGGCATAGATTATGAATGGCAACCTTTCGTTAGAACAGTTAAAGGAAAACCACAGAAAGTTGACTATCTAGTGGAAATAGATAGCCAAAAAAGAGTAATTAAAAATACGTTAACAGCAGGAACTCCTAGTTATCTTATAATTAATGGTCAAAGACTACACCAACTTACTTTAGCAGATTATGATAGATCAACTATTATAAACAAACTAAAACAAGTAATGTGTATGGCTGTAGCTAATCTAGAACCTATTACAGTAAAGCCATTGATAATAGAAGGAGAACTGCATGATAACTATTATGATGAATACTCTATTAATGCTGATTGGGATATGGACAATAGAGAATTGTTTTATAATAAAACTTTTCAAGATGTCTTAACAGGATGCAAAAGTAAAAATGCTAGAACAGGAAAAATAGAAGCAACTAGCAAAGTAATAATAGAAGATGATCATAGAGGATTTGTAACAGGACCTCCACATCTACTATTTGTACCAATACCAGAAGGAATGACAAGGAAGATAATATATAGAATTTATCAAGACTTGCGCCCTGTTATTTTAAAGAATAAACATTACAAAGAGAAAATAAATTGGAAAACTAAATTTTAAAACTATGAAAAAGTTAATTTTAATGATTATGATC
>Ga0136588_1000302_pt1 | contig 18542 bp, 14 predicted proteins | sample AntRauMFilla1564_FD_104782 | JGI IMG/M metagenome (GOLD analysis project Ga0136588, IMG submission 104782) | Saline lake microbial communities from Rauer Islands, Antarctica - Metagenome Filla 1 #564 | ecosystem: Environmental > Aquatic > Non-marine Saline and Alkaline > Saline | place... | reverse complement strand
GTATCATCTATATTATTATTATCTTTAGGGTAAGATTGGTCCAAAAAATAATAAGAATTAAATCCAGCCCATGTGTAATTATTATTCATTACAGAATCATTCAGATTAAATAAAGGATTTGAGATTGTAGGGTTAATTGTACCTATTAATCTATAAAATTTACTACGTTGTCTCTCAATATTAAATCTTTCTGAAACATCAACTATTTTATAAATCTCATTGGTTGGAATTAACCTATTTGTATTTTCTAAATTAATTTTTAAATAAGTATCATTATTTACCGATTTTTTTGAAGTTTCTAAATTCAATCTTTGTTGTGTTCTTTCACTACTCATTTATATTACATATTTGTTGTGTAAGTACAACCAAATTTATCTGTGATTGTCATATTTATGTTGGCTACAGTATCTGAAACATCACCAATAATTAATTGTCTATTTGATGTTATTGTAGCTGTTTGAATTGGACCACCGTTTACTGTGTAGGATAGGTTGTATGGTAATCTACTAGTATATCCAGTTTCTAGATGACTAATATTAAATTTAAATCTTACATCATTACCATAAATTACTTTACTACCTAAAATACCAGTTGTATTTGTAGATAAAGATACTGGAGGTAATTCTATATCTGATAATCTTATTACTATTGGGTTACTACTACAAGTACCATCAGCATTATTAATTTTTATATTTATATAATTATCAAACAAATCTTTAGGTATTGTTATATACATCGGTGTTGAAGAATTTACATAATCTAATTCAAGTAAAGTAGAGAAATTATTTTCATCATCAAATGAATAGCTAACATATACTTTACCATTTATAGCACCAGTTGGTACAATAAAAGGTATTGAATGATTAGTAGTACTACATTGTTTATTCATCAATGATGAATCTGCATTTTGAATCATTAACTTTGGGTTATTTGTTGTAACTATATTAATTACCGATGTCGTTTCACCTAAAGAATCAACAACCGTTGTTGTGTATGAACCAGATGATAAGTTTCGGAAACTAGCATAATTTCCGAGTGGTGTTTCCTCTAAAGTATCTGGTGGTGATTGAGTCGTAAAAGTATATGGTCTTGTACCACCATTTATAGTTATAGCGATTGAACCATTTTTACTATTGTAACAAACATTATTTACCACAACTGATGTTGCAACCATTGCAAGTGGTGCATCTAATATTAAATCGTTTATTGTTATTGTTTCACCATTGCTATCATTAATAACTATTTTATAACCATAGTATGGTGTTGTTGAACCATCTGAATCAATATCCTTAGATAAACCACCTATAATTAAAGGTGTTATATTTATTGGTGATGGTGATGCATTTACTGTTGTACCGTTACTTCTAAATAGTTGGTATGTCCATGTTCCAGAACCACCACCAATTGAGTTTATAGTTATTTCACCATCATTAGCTTGCTCTGATGAACAATTTTTACTAATTGATGCTATAGCGTATAGTTTTGGTGCTCCGTTTACAGTTATTTCTTGTGATATCTCACGTCCAGTATTATCAATACATGTTATCGTATATAAACCAACCTCTAAACCACTTAAATTAACTATTAATGAACCATTTGTTGTAGTATCACTGTTATTAATATAATTACTTGGCCCACTAACAGTGTATGTAAATGGTCCTACACCAGAAACAATTTGAAATGTTATTGAACCAGTAGATAAAACTTGTGTTGCAGCAACTGATGTTGCAATTATATTAAATTCTAGTGATACTAATGGTTTACAAGTCGTAAAAAACTTTTGATTCATCTTATCAATAGCTGAAGAACCTGGTTTTACACCAAAATAGAAGAAATAAGAATGTTTTGGTTGTGTAAATACATTTTTACCACCAAAACCTCTAAAATTAACGTAATCAACACCATTTTGACTTGAACTATTAAAATCATATGTCCCTAAACTTACAGTATTAAAATTTGTAGAATAACCGTTAGATGGTAATGTAAGTGTTGATGTATTTGGGTTTTGATTTAAACCAAAAAATACATCTCTAAATAGTTTACCACTATCATCATCAATATTTGTAAAATCTAAAAAACCTTTAATACCTATAGTATTACCACCAAATTCTAATTCTTCATCTAAATCTACACCGAATTCACATTGGTGTCTAATATTTAATATTTGTCTATAATTAGAATGTACACCTAGGCAGTTTATGTCGAATATTATACCAAAAGAAGAATCACCACCTATATCTACCATACCACTAACTATTTTTTTACTAATATCATCATCTTCTAATTCAGCTATTATTGGTGGAATTTTATAAGTTGTTGGTATTAAATTTTCTTGTAATTTGGGAATACCTTGCCAATCACAATTTAACACTGAACCTAAATTAATTATTTCAGTTGCAAATAATTTATAGTTTGCATAATGTGTGGATGCAGCATAGTAAAATTCTTCACTCACTTTTTTACCCTTAAAGAAGGTTTCAACTTTTTTAATTAATCCCTCACTAATACGACCACTATCATATGTTAATTTCTGAGAATCATCACCATCATCGTATCCAGTATCTAATAAGAAATTATTATGACATCTATTATCACCAATATCATTATTATTACCATCTACACCAGTATATGTAGGTTCACCATCGAAACCATTACAATCATATTCACAGAATTTTTCTTTACCCCTTTTCTTTTTCTTATATTTAAGTAAGTAACTATATAAAGAACCATTAATCCAGTCGTTATAAAAATCTAAACTATATACATTAAGCGTGTCAGCTAATGATGCTGCTATACAATCAGATAGACCAGTATTTAATGATGTGTGTCCATCCTCATCACCTGGATAATGTATACAGTCAGTACATCCAATTTTTTCATATGCTGTATCTAAACCTTTACTATCTTTTCTACAACCTGGTGCAAAATTTTGATTACCATCACTTGGACAAGCAATATAAATACAAGGTATATAGTCTATTATATCATCAAAATCATCACATGGGACATTATTTGATATTGAGAAATCACATCGTTTTTTTTTTGTGAATGCCGAAATTATTCCACCAATAGCATATATTATTTTACCTATAACTTTTAATACTGCATTAAGTATTGTCATAACAACATTAAGTACTGGGATTAAAATAGTATTTATAACTGTTATTATAGCAGCTATAATCTGCATTAATAAACATATAATAAAAAATATAGGATTAGAATCACTAGATATTTTATTATATGGAAACGGTGTTTTATCACCAACGCAATCATCAACATTTTTAATACCAGTAAATGCTCTATTATTTAATTTATTACCTTGATACCTTGGAATGAAACTTGATACCGAATAAATCTTATTCCAATATAAAGACCTTAAACTACCTTTTTTAGTCTTAGGACCAAATTCATAATCAATTTCACTACTATTGTTAGGGTTGTGAGGAACTAAAAATTTAGCTCTAGTCCTTAATCTACCTTCACCACCAGTTTCATCCATTCCTACTTTAAATCTAACATTTGATTTAGTTGGAATACCTATATTTGGGTTATCTGAAGGGATTAAATCACCAAACTCATTTGTTACTACATAATCTAAATTCATTGGTATTTGATATGACCAATTTCCATCATCGTCAATTACTCTACCACCTTCAACGTCATAATCTTCAATATTACCATCAATAGTCTCTCTAATCATATTAATACTACCTTGAGAGGTAACTTGGTCACATAGTTCACCCATTTTATTTCTAGGTCTACATTGTTTATTAACACTGTGTTTTTCCGAATCTCCAAAAATACTACCAACAAAAATAGCTGAAGGTGTAATATTATAGTTTAAGTTTATATCTAATCTATTAATACCAATCTCACATGTTTCAGAATCACCCCAAAAAGGTTGCACATTTACACCTATATTTGCCGATTTTATTTGTACAAGTTTATCTAAATTAGTACCACCCTTGAATTTGGTAGGTGATTCAAATATTTTTTCTGGTGTACCTTGTGAAATCATATCATAAGGTCTTTGTGATGCTATACCTATATCGGATATATCAGCATCTACATGTACTGTATAATTACCCAATGGTACACCGAACAACATAAAATCTCCAGCATGATTTGTTGTTGTTGTAAATTTATAATACTTACAATAAATGTCATCTATTTCTGAATTATCTAATATTTCTCGTTTAGATGGAAACGTGCCTATTGGTGTGAAACATTCATTATCAGTCTCGTTTGTTTTTGGTAATAGATTATATCTAATACCGTCAGAATTTGAATCAGAAATAATTTCATAAGGGTAAAAACCTTTTATCTCAGAATCTTCTTTATCAATATCGTCTATAGGTATAAAAATACTAACCTTAGCATTCGGAACACCGAATCCAGAGTTGATATTAACCCTACCTACTACAACACCATAATCTGAACAAAAATTTCTATAAGCTTCTTCTTGAGTTATCTTCATAGATAGTGTCTCAATAAAATCAAATTCTTGTTCTACTTTAACTTTAAGGTATTTATCAACACCATCTGGTGTTGTTCTTATTCTAATTGTTTCTGACATATATTATTTAATCTTTTTCTCTTCTTATGGTATCAACCTCCATCATTAAGGTATCTTCATCGTCATCATCGTAATCGTCATCATCATCATCATCGTTATTATCACTATCACCAACTTTTAAGTATTTCTTAAATGTTTCCTTTAAGTCAAAGTTTTGATTTAAGACTAACATTTTAAACATAAACCAAATAACAATAAGTAAAATAACTGGTGTTATAATTAATGACACTAAAAATCCAAATACCCTTACAGTATATTCAATTATTTTAGATATTGAGAACTTAAATGATTTAACATTATCATCGTTTTCTGAAACACTTTCTTTTTTACAATTACAACCCATATTTTTTTTATTTAATAATACTAATAATTTATAACTAAATAAAGGTTATTTAACCCTAACCAAAATATCTTTATTTGGTAACTTAATTTCAAACATAGATGTAGCTTCACCGAATAATGTATTATTATCACTTAGGTCTATCATTCTAGATTGTGTATCAGCGTATATTTGTGAAATCTCATTCATACTATAAAGGCCGTTACCAACTTTATTATAAACTCTTAAATCAATCAAGTTAAGTACACCACCTACATTATTTATAGTTTCCATCAAAGGAGAGATATAAATATTATCACCCATATCAAATTTATTTATATCAAAGAAATTTGTAACTTCTTGAATAACTTGTGCTTGGATTTGTGATTGTGAAACTTTTTTATCTACCATCAAATCTATTTCTAATGATAAATTAATGATTCTACCATCAGCAATTTGAACATAATCGTTTAACATTCTATAGTCAGCTAAATAATTACTTATATTTTGTTTAAGTGTACTTGTTAATTGATTACTTAATTTGCTGTTGGAATCTAAACTTAAGATATACACCTTAACTTTGTTTTGCTCTTCAAATACACCATTTCTAAATGGAGCTCCAAATTTACCTGGTATTTGTGCTATTTTAGTTTGATAGTCTTTAATCGTTACCGCTCTATTTTGAGCTGAAAAATTATATCTAACCATATTTCTAACTTCCTCAATACTAGGACTATTCTTACCACCAATAGCTGGGAATAAATTATTAACCTTTAATGAACCTTTAACACTTTGATTAATTATATTATTTGGACCGTTAACATCCATATTTAAAATACCAACACTATTTATAGTGTTTGGTCCTAGATTTGTATCAGCACCACCACCAACTCTGTATTTAATAAACATAGTAGTATTTGCTTTAGGTGTTATACCTAATGACATATTATTAATAAAATTACCAATTTGATTAACCAATGATGGATTTGTATCAAAATCTGAAAGACTACTAACATCTTGAGTTCCAGAACCAAAAATAACTTTTGTAAAACCTAAATCAGTATATTCTCTTATGAATTTTTTGGATGTTTTAATCCATTTACCTGGTCTAACACCAGCATTGTCTGATATTGAAGAGGAATCCTCAATAAAAATCTTATCTTCAGCCAAAGCATCCATTTCAAACCATTTATTATTTAAATTCAAAAATTTATCATAAGTAGGTGTAGATACAAAGTTTGTACCATCTAGTGTTATAACAGAATCAACCGATATAATATTATCATCTGGTAAGATTATTTCCAAAAATGGTTTAATATCAGATGTTGTTATTACTCTCTTAAATACCTTTGTTAAACCATTTGTAACCATTTCCCTTTTGGTAATAGTATAGTTTATTAGAGTACCATTAGAATTAAAATTAGGTATAATTATTCTATTTGGAATACCACCTATATTGAATGGACTTGAAAAATCAATGTCTTCATCAACCTCAAATACTTTACCAGCACCACTTGCTTGTGAACCAGCTCTAATTATTGGTGCGTATGAAATATCAAATGTATCACCAAATACTGGAAGTGTTACTGAAAAATCAACGATTGTAGCTGATGCTCTTTTTCCTGGTATTTTTAATCCAAATGTTCTAGCCATAGATAATATAGATTTACGCTCTTGTGCGTAATCTATTTGTGTTTCTTGAAACATTCTATCAGTATTAAATGATAACATGTCACCTACCGCAGCATTTAACTCTAAAAGCATCATACCTACTGATGCATCATTATAGTCGTTGAATATGTCTGGATAGTATTGTCTAACTAAATTAACAAGGTCTGTTCTTATGTCTGCGTAATTTCTAGATGTATAATTTATTGGCATAATTTTATAGTTTAACCACTAATGTGTCTGATGTTGTAAAAACATCATCTGTTATTGTGTAAGTAATAGATAATACAGCTGCATATTCGCTTTCTTCTGAATCATAAATATTAATCTCATTTAATTGTAATTTTGGTAAGAATTTCTTAACCACGTCTCTTATCTCACCTTTAACACCTTCTAGTGTTAATTCATCATTTGGTTCAAAAATAAATCTTAATAAATCTGTACCAAAATCTGGGTTATATAGTCTTTGACCTCTCCTAGTTAATATTAAATGTAATAAATCAGCTTTTATTGCTTGATTATTCTCACTATTTAAATTTAAGAAAAACCCGTCCTTACTATCTTTGAATGGATAATCAATATTTATAAATTTGCCGTTGGCCATAACTTTCTTTATTAGATAAATATAATAATAAATTATTTTTATAAGTAAATATGGTAAATAAAAAAAAGGGGTCGTTAAACCCCTTTATTATATTGTATTATATTATATTTTAAGCTGAACAACCAAAACAGTCAAATGGTGAATCTTTTGGTTTTTCAACCTCTTCAATCACAGCATTACTAGCTAGTTTAGTGTTAGTTTCTAATTTAGATTTAGTTCTAGTATAATAAACACCAGTTTTTAAACCACCTTTCCAAGCATACATTAACGCTGAGGCTATTTTACCGTATTTAGCATCTGCATGATAAATATTTAAAGATTGTGACTGGTCAACATATTTATTTCTAATAATTGCCAAATCTAACAATACTCTTTGTGGTATTTCCCAAACATCTTTATAACGGAATCTAATGTCTGAAGGAATTTCGGTAATTGTTTGAATGCTACCTTTATTTTTCTTAACCTTTTCAATTAATTTTGCATCCCAAAGACCATTTTGAATTAATTCTTCAACCATATATTTATTAACTACTAAGAACTCACCTTGTCCAACACGTCTAGTAAATAAATTAGAGGTAACTGGTTCAAATGATTCAAATACACCTAATAAAATAGCCGAAGAAGCTGTTGGCATAAGACCTAGTAATAAACTATTTAATAAAGGAATTGGTTCTCCTTCTGGTAATGGTGACCAACCTTCAATATAAGTTTCACCTTTTGAATATGGACTACCTTCCCATGCTGGATAATTTTCACCTTTTTCAATTGCTAATCTCATTGATTCTTCAATAGCAGATTTATACATTGTTTCAGTGATATCTTTATTCCATTGTTTAGCTTCTTCTGATTCGTATGATATTTTATTCTTAGCGAAGAAGTCAGCCATTCCAGCAACACCAATAGCTAAGGCTCTTTGGTCCATTCCAGCAACCTCACTCCAATCGTCAGACCATTTGTTTTTATCGATAACTTTATTCAACGCTTTAACTAAAATTTTAGTTGTTTTAGCAATTGATTCCAAATTAGTGTGTTCAGATAAATTAACTGAAGCCAAAGTACATTGTGGTGTGTATTTAGGTTTAGATGCTTGAATAATTTCTATACATAAATTAGATTGTTTAACAACACCTATATTTTTTTGCATATTACGTTTATTAGCATTGTCCTTGAACATAACATATGGTTTACCACTCTCTACTTGAGATTTTATAATTGAATCAAATATATCTTTTGGACTCACAGCCTTACCTATACCTAAATCAACAGCCTTATTATATTCAGCAACAAATTCTTCACCATGTAAATCATGAAATGGTCTTAACCCATTTTTCTTAATATCGTTTGGACAGAAAGTATACCATGGTTCATCTGCTTTTAATTTTTCCATGAATAAATCATTTATAATTACGGATGTGAATAAATCTCTAGTTCTTAATTGCTCATCACCAATTGGTAATGTTAAATGTAAGAAGTCAAATATATCACGATGCCAAACCGATAAGTATAAAGCACAACTACCAGAACGAGAACCTTGTTTATAAAATCTCATCTTAGATTGAACCATGTCAGCTAATCTTACAACACCACCAGCATTTCCTTTAAACGATTGTACTATACTATCCTTACTTCTAAGAGGGTCGATTAATAATCCGATACCAGAACCTTCTTTAGATGCCGAAGCTATCTTAGTAAGAGTATTCTCAATACCTTCAAATGAATCATCTTCCAAGTGTGTAAGATTACAAGAAATCATCCCATTTCTTTCTGGGACACCAGCATTTGTATATGTTGGTGTAGCAAAATTACCTTTCTTTAAGGAAAGTTCATCTAATAATTCTAAGCGGTCAGCTTCATTGTCATCATGTAAAAAATTAGATACACGATTGTACATACATGAAGGTAACTCAGTTGGTGCTTTAGTATTATCTTTTAACGAATATTTAGTTAAAAAAGTTGTAGCTGCAAAGAAATCATATGTTAAATCAACTGGTTGTAATTCTCTACCAATTAATTTTGATTGTCTTGACAGTAATATTCTACCACCCAATAATGAATAGTGTGAATGTTGAATAATCTTATCAGCAGATTTAAATGCAATAATCTCATCAATTTCAGTTGTTGTTATATTATCATTAATCAAGGGAATAACCTCTTGAAATAAGATATCACAGTCAACATTTAAACCTTTGGCTTGGGTTTTAATCCTAGTCAATATTTTATTGGGTGTAAATGCTTGTGTTGATTTGTCTCTTTTTTGTATTCTCATAATGTCTTATATTTTTAATTAAAATTCTTCATCAAACATACCATCAATTGAAGTAGGTATCTCAACTCTTGTGTATTCACCCTCTCTTTTTTCAAAGAAATTGTTTTTACTAGATAATCCAATTCTAGACATATATTCTAATGGATTATTAACTTTAAATTCAGTAGGACAACCAAAATCATGTAATACGATATCAGTAACGTACTGTACGTATTTAATCATATCAGCTTTAGTTAAACCTTGTAAACCATCTGGCATACTTTCATTAACAAATACTTCTTCTACTTTACAACAACTTAAAATTATTTCTTTTAATTCATCAACTGAAAGTTTATATTCGTCTTTTAAGTAATTTTTATATAAATTAAGTGCAAACTCATAATGGAATGTCTCATCTCTTAAAATCAATTCATTCATTGCTCCAAGACCAGGCATTTTATTACGACTTCTATACCAAAATACACCAGAAAATACACTAGCGAATGATATACCTTCAACACATGCAAATGCAACTAATCTGTGTCCAAATGATGGATGATTAATCCAGTCTTCAGCCCAAGATGCTTTATTTGAAACAGCAATATTCGTATCCATTGCGTTAAATAATTCTTCTCTTTCAGTTAAATTTGTTATATAAGTTTCAATAAGTAATGAGTAACCATTAGCGTGAACTTGTTCAACAAATGTTTGATGTCCATAGAAGTATTGTGCTTCTAAAATCTCAACCTCATTTAAGAAGTTTGTACATAGATTATCAATAACTAATCCATCAGATATAGCAAAAAATGCTAAGATGTTTTTAAGGTATACTTTTTCTTCGTCTTTCAAGTCATCAAAACGGTCTTTACTTAAATCTGGTTCTTCAGCCACCCATGTTTGAGCTTCTGCTTGTTTATACATTTGCCATAAATCATTGTGAATTACTGGAAATATAGAATACCTTTTTTTAAGTGTCTTATCTTTTAAATACATAATTTTAATTGTTTTTTAATTGTTATTTGTCGGTTGGTACTGTCAACCCATTTAAAACCTCTTTTCTTTTGTCAACACCCGAAAGTATATCATTTACTCTTAATTGGTCATTAACACCTTTTTGTACCTTATGTTGGGAGTGAGTTTTACCACCAACACTTTTACCCATATCTATTTGTATAGTACCATTATCGAATGTTATATCTTCGAATATAATACCAGACTTACCAAAACGTGATTTAAGAATAGCAATTGTTGCTGTTCCAGCTTCTTTTTGGTCTAAAGTCTTAGCTACAGATAGAACAAAATGAGCTATTTGTGCTTTCTTAATTGAACCACCCATTTGGTCTGCTTCAACTACCTCAGCTTTAATTGAGCTTCTATTACCTTGAATTGCCGTCCAACCAGCCATATCTAGTTCAGATAACATAGCTTCAAACTCTCTCATAACACTACCTTCACCAGCATTTACATCATCAAATTTTTTCGATGGAGTTACACAGTCAATATAGTCTAATAATATTAAATCTGGTCTAAAACCTCCAGCTATTTTTTTTCTAATGTATTGTTTAATCATTGGAATTGTTGTACCATCACTAGAGAATTTTTTAAGTTTCAATTGACCCTTACTATTTTTTTTCATGTCTTCAGCCATAGTTTGTATCTCTTCTTTATGTAGGGATAAACTATTCAAATCATATCCAGACCAACATGATAAATGTTTTCGTTGAATTACCTTTGGGTTATCTTCAAAAAATATTTGTAAGACATTGTTACCATCATTCATAGCAGTATTAGCAAATTTGGTCATCATCGTTGTGTTGTGTGTAACTATATAATCATCAGTAACATATAAATGTTCTGGACTATCAACCATGATGCATTTAGCTTCTTCTTTACCATAATATTCTATAGAAGAAATAAATTTATTTGATGAGTATTTATCCCTTAACTTTAACTTATCTAATTTTCGTTCTAACCTAGATAAATTAAAATTAATTGATTCTGGAAAACTAAAATAAATTCTATAAGCTTTTTTACATTTTATTTTAGTACCATCTATTTTTTTATATGAACCAATTTTACTTGATATATTACAAGTACCACCTAATGACATAACCAATTCTTTAATTTCTTTACTCATTTGTTCAGATACTGTTACTATTTCAATTCTATGTTTATCGATATACCCATCTGAATCAATTAAACCTTGTAAAAGACTTACCCTATCATCAATTGATGAGAATAAATATTCATTAGGTATAAATTTAGTTTCTGAACCACAACCATATAGATTTAAACTCTCCAAACTTGGTTTAATACCTAATAGTGAAACCTTTTTTAATGAACGAGTAACTAAAACTAAATCACCATCTTTCTCGACCTCAAACTCTCTAACTTGTTCTGATATTAATATATTATCATATATTTTAGAAATATCTGTTATAATTGATTCATCTTTAGTAACAAAATGTGGTTGATTAGATTTAGTAATACACCCGTCACCTAGAATAATACCTAATAAATATGGGTCAATAATTAATTCATTTTTATTAAATTCAACTGGTGACACCATTGGTACTTTATAGTTTAATCTTCTATTACCCCATACTTTAACATTACCAATCATGTCAATCGTTTTCATTGTTTTATATGAATCATCAGACTCTAAACGAATAGTTGTACCATTTTTCTTAGTTTTTCTATTTCTTTGGTTAATGGTATTTACAGACCATAAATGTTCTTCATCACATAACGTTTCAGTATTGTCATTAAATTTTACTTTATATATTGGTCTAATACCTTGTGGGAAAACACCAATAACTTTAATTTTTTTACCATCACGACCAATTACTTCATCACCAATACTAATATCACCCATAGTAACCCATCCGTTTGGTGTTAGAATCTTAGATTTTAACGGTTGTGCTTTACCAACACCAAATGGTGCTAATATAGTTGCTAATTCAGTCTTAGATAAACCACCATCCATTACATCATCTAAACCTTCTATACCAGTTCTAATTGGTTTTCTGAAGTCTTCCTCTAAAACAGATGCTATATCATCAAATATATCTAAACCATCATCTCTATTGTCACCATGTTCTAAAGCTTTTCTAAGTATAGTTTCGCATTGCTCATAATCTTCTAAGTTACCTTTATTTATAATTTTAGTAATCTCAGATACTGACCTCTTCATTTCTTGTTGCTTACAAAAAGTCATTGCAATTTTCTGAACCTTTTCGGTATCATTTAAATCAGCTTCTTTTATCTGACGAAGTTGTGCTATTATGTATTTTTGTCGTACATCATCCTTAGCATCCTCCAATAATCTAAATTCGATGCTGCCCATATCTGGAACAACATCGTCTTTATCTTTAGCTTCTTTTATCGTAGCGGCAACAACTCTTAGATATGGGTCTTCAAAGTAGTTAGGATTTAGGATGTCCAATATGTTATTTGCAAATCTTTTATCTGTTAATATTTGTGCAACTAATCGTAATTGGTAGTCATACCCTAAGAAACCTAAACTATTTTTATCTATTTTTGCCATTTATTTTTTTATATTTTTAGAAATGTTGTTATAATAAGTATGTCACTTATTTCAATTATTCACTAACAAGTGAATAATTTTTTTGACCCATAAAATATCTAATCTCAGACATTATAGATGGTATAATTTCCCTAACATCCACAGCGTATCTAACTTTAGGTGGGAAAAAATTACCAGAAAATTGGCTTTTACCAACAGAAACTTTATCCACCTTAATTTCAAATTGAAAGTTGTCTTCTTTATCGAAAATGTCTTTAGAAACCTCATCTTTTTGGATGTAATAAGGGTTATAATTACTCCAAAGATATTCTCTAGATTTTTTTTGTAAATATTGTGGAATTATACCTAATGAACCAAATGTTCCGTTATTCATTCCACATATATTATCCATTAATTCTTTCATCTCATAAGACTTTATAGAATCTTCATTATAGTCACGAATCTTAAAAAATCTCTGACAGATAATGTGGTTATTGATATATAAAACAAATTCAAATCTCTCATCTTCAAATTTTCTTACTGGTGTTCTTTCTTTTTCACTCATTTTTACTTTTTTTGTTGTTGTTTTTAAAAAATTAACTTCTCTCTACCAATTAGGTTTTTAAATGGGACTAAATAATCCTCCATCCTAAATTCACCAATTGATTTGTCTATCTCATCTGTTTTCAAATACTCATAAACTTTCTTAATTTCCCTACCCGATGAGTCTAAGGTATTTTCCATTAAGTGTTTTAATGCATTAATACCATTTTTAGTCATTTTTGGTTCTTCAAGACTAACTATACTTTCATTTATTTCGTATATTTTATTTCCTTGAATACCATCCGTAACCGAATTAATAATGTTATTAAATACAGCCAAAGGCTTCTTTTTATTAGCTATCCTTTCATCTTGTTTTTCTTTAATAATTAATATAACTTCATCTAACGACATTGCTCTCTCATTTAATTCTGGAACATGATTCAATAAAGTGGTTAAACCTAACCCTTTAATACCTTTTATTGAATCAGCAGAATCTCCTATCATGATTTTTACCAATGCAGTATTTTCTAACTTATAGCGAAAGTACGAAGAAAAGTTAGATATATCAACATATTGCTTTAAATGTAGATAATAAATTCTAATATCGGTATCAATAACTTGTGCGATATCTGTATCGTTTGTACATACAGTTATTTTTTCATTTGATTTTTTGTGTTTACAATAGTAAGCTATAAAGTCATCACTTTCGATAATTTCATCTCTTAATTGTCTAACATATAATTCATTAAGATAATTCCAAATTTTCTTTAGTTGTCTTAATTCATTTTCTTCTGGAGTTGAACCATTGATGTAATCTTTACCTCTACCACTCTTGTAGTCTTCGTATAAATCATATCTTAATTTACCACTAAATTTACCATCCCAAAATATATATACTCTATGGTATAAATCTTCAGTTAATAATTTTCGTATGATTGTAAAAAATTGATATATTCCACCAATATGTTCACCTTTAGAATTATACATATCTTTGGCACCAAAATACCCCGTTTTAAAGAGGGCATTTCCGTCTACCAATAATGTATGTTGTTTTTTTTCTTGAATTTCCCCATTTCTGGGTGGTCTTTTATTCACCTCTTCATTTTTAATAATTAATACTATTCGTTGGTATCATCACCTTCGAACCCACCTTCTTCTTCACCGAACTGAATATCCGTATCGTAACCAACGTTTAAAGCTTCGTGAATGAACTTTCTATGTTCAGTCTTGTATTTCTCTAACTCAGCTGGATTAACGTACCCATGAGGCGTAGATGCAATAACACCATTTCTCTCAATACCAGTTACGTGATTTTTTTCACATCTGATTTTAGCCTCTGTACCATATTGGAAGTCTTGACTCAATGCAGTTGCTTTTAATTTCTTAGTACCATGTGTTAATATACCACCAACGTGAACTATAAGTCTAGAATTAAAGAACATAAACTCACCACCTTTGTGTTTAATAACAACACCATTCATAGAATCTAACCATATTTTCTGAACACAAATCATTGTGTTAGTGTATGGACTTTCTTCACTTCTACTAGCTGGAATCTTAAAGTTAACGATTGCTTGAAAAGCACCCATCGCACCAGCATTCCACATATTATTAGAAGAATTAGAAACAGCTGATTTATAACAGTTTAACGTACCAATTGAATCCCATAGAAATACCATGTTTTTATTAATTGTTCCTTCTTCTTGTTTTTGAATCATTTCAGAAATAAATAATGAAACATCTTCAATAACTGGTTCTAAACGTGTTGGTTTAGACATCATTTTACTATCTTGGTGATTGTAATTTTTATATCTAGCATATAAATCTTTACTTCTAATAAGGATAAAACCATCTGGTTTTTCAGTTACCTCACCAGTTTCTGGATTAGTAACTTCTTTAAATTTAACACCAATTTGTTTTGCGTGCTCCGAATTCCAGTTACCTTCAGTTTCTATAACAACTGCCATATCACCAATTTTTTGTGCCCCAGCAATACCTTCATAGAACGCTGTTGATTTACCAGTATTTGAGTAACCTCTAACAAGACTTACAAATCCTCTTGGAAAACCTGGTAATTTTAAAGCATCATGCCAAGCTTTTGATAATGGAACCCACGTTAATGGTTTATCTTTTGGTTCTGAACTGATATTCTCAGCTTCTAAGAACGCATCTAAATCAAATTCTTGTTTCTCAATAGTTTTTTTCTCTGGTTTTTTAGCCATTTAAATTAAATTTACTCTCTCGTTATTTTAGAACAAAAAAGCAGCTCTTTCAAACTGCTTTTTGTTAATTTCATCTAAACTAATTAGAATGGTAAATCATCATCATCTTCTTTAGAATCTTTTTTTTCTTCTAATTTAGAATCTGTTGTTGAACCTTCTGTAGTTGTAGAAGCTTGAATGTTAGATTTTACGTTATCAATACCCATAGTAATTTCGTCTTCCTCTGGTGAAACTTCTTTCTCAGCATCTCTATCAACAAAGCCATTTTCATCTTTATCCCAAATTGGAAAACCACCTTTTACTACGATTTTTAAATAATCGTAAGTTCTGATAGAATAAACATCTTCCCAAGTTCTAACATCATTTAACCATTCTTCTTTTTTAACAGAGTCATCGGTTAATAATCCAGAATCTTGTGAAACAATTGAAGAAACAACTGGAATACCATTTTGGTTTCTTTGAATGTTAATAGCTAAATCACGTCCACTTTCAGTGTCTGTAACGTTTCTATTAGTTTTAAGTGCTGTTAATACACCATGAATCTTATCAAAAATTCCTTCTTTACGATAATCATGGTTAAATCTCCAAAACTTAACACCTTCTTCTTCAGCATTTCTATCGATTACTTTAACTACATACATTTTACGTGCATTGTATTTCTTCGCTAGTTCTTTATCAGAAGCTTCACCAGTAGCTAATAAAGCCTCACGAGCCTCACAGAATGGACATGCTTCATCTTTCATATGTTTTAAACATGGGAAAGTTTTCCACTGACCATCTAATTGGATTTTGTGACCATGTAATTCTACAAATGGAGAACCGTCTGGTGATGGTAAAATTCTGATTTCTTTTGTTGCTGATTTGATTTCCTTCTCGATATAGGTATTGAAATAGTTAGCTAAATCATATACTTTATCACTTTTCTTTTCGAACCTAGGAGCGTTATTTTTCTCATACTGTTCTAACATTGCATCTAATGCTGATTTTTCTTTACTCATTTTACTTTTTTTTTTAATTTACTTACTTATTTATTTACTTTCATACATATTAATGAATTCATTAACATATTTAAATATACGATATTATTCACAAAAGTCAAGTAAAATATAAAACTATTTTAACTTTTTTACACACGTGATTTAAGCAAATATACTATCTTAATAACCATAATGCAATAAAAAAGTAAAATAAATAAAAAAGGGCCCGAAAGGACCCTTTTAATATTTTTTTGTGTATCTTAGAAGTCTTCTTCTTCGTATTCATCATCTTTATCAATACCAAAACTTTTTTTAATATCACCCTCTGAGTAAGATTGGTCAACATCGTCTTGAGTTAAAGAATACTCTTCTTCTTTTTGGTCACCGTCCATAACATCATAAGCACCTTTTTTATCAGCCCAAAAATCAGTTAATTTCTGTGAATAAGGAAATGATGATAATGAACGCATCTCTAATTTCTCAACTGGAGTTGGGTTTCTCTCAACAATTTCTTTTTCTAAATTATCTATCTTATTTGTTATTTTATCCATATTTGCAATCTTAGATTCCAAATCTGTTAATTTTTGTAATAAAATTTCAGTATTTTGTGTTGCTTTATCAGCAGCTTCTTTAGCTTCCTCAGAACCTTGAACTAATTCAGTAACATCTAATTCTACAGAATCATCAACTGGTTCTTCCATTTCTGGTTCTTCCATTTCTGGTTCTTCCATTTCTGGTTCATCAAGACCTAATTCATCAGCAACACCATCTAAACCGTTATCACTTTGTGGTTGTGGTTCTGGTGCTACTTCATTATTATCTGTTGGGTCTTCATCCACTTCAGATATTTCATAGTTATTACCTAATAATAAATCTTCATCTTCACCAATACCAAATGTATATTCATTAATAGTGTTGAATTTCTTCAATTCTTCTTTCAGTAATTCTGGATTAAATTTAGTTTTTTTTCTCATTAGAATAATAATTGTCTACCGTCTTCTGTTATTATTTTTTTATTGATTCTCTCAACAAGGCTTTTATCACCTTTTATTATACAAGTACCAGAACTACAATCTAAGTTAGGGTCTTGTGCTGGGTTATCTAAATATCCATCTAATGCACTATTTAAATCTTTAGTATTTTTTTCGTTCTCCATAATTTTATTAATTTAATAACGTTATATAGTTATAAATATCATATAATATTAAAAAACCTTAATTATATTGAAAATCTTGAGTTCTGAGGCGTTTATTATTATCATTTTATTCTGATATTCATCCCAATCTATTTTTATTGACTTATTATCAATATTACCAATTGATTCTGGATGTAGATTTTCAATCATTCTATTTAACGCATTTATAGTGTAAATACAGTTACCTCTTTTATGTATTGGTATGGCGTTAGGAAATAAATCTTTTAAATTTAAAGATTTGTCTTCTGGTACACTTAGTTTAAACGTCATTATAACTTTAGATTCATCGTCTAAGTTTTTATAACAAAAAACATTATCTTTTGTTATTTTAAATTTTGTCTCTAAGTAGCTTAAAAACCATTCAACTCTCTCTGGGAATATGAATGAAGCTAGAAGTATATTTTTGTTCATTATTAATAGAAAATAAATAAGGTATAAATCGAACTCTATCATTTAGTTCTTCAATATTGTTTTTATATTCTATAAGTATCTTCTCATCATCCAAAAACACAGTGCTTACTGACTTAATTTTATTTTTTATTTTATTAACATCTAATTTAAGGAACCTTAAAAGGTTTAAATCAAAACCAAAAATAAAATTATCACCATAAATATAAATCATATTATTATACATCAAACTATATTTATTTTCAATATTTATAATTTT
>Ga0136588_1000301_pt1 | contig 18693 bp, 14 predicted proteins | sample AntRauMFilla1564_FD_104782 | JGI IMG/M metagenome (GOLD analysis project Ga0136588, IMG submission 104782) | Saline lake microbial communities from Rauer Islands, Antarctica - Metagenome Filla 1 #564 | ecosystem: Environmental > Aquatic > Non-marine Saline and Alkaline > Saline | place... | reverse complement strand
TTGTTGGCGAGGGCCAGGATGCGCCCCGCCTTCAGCGCCGCCAGCGTCGGCGCGAGACCCACCGAGCCGGTGATGCCGTTGAGCACAACGTCGCAGCTGACATCGCGCACCAGCTGCGCAGCCGCCTCTGCACCCAGGGCAACATGCTGCACGCCGTGCTTCAGCGCCTGCTCGTCGAGCAGTTCACGATTACGCCCGGCGGCAAGCCCCACCACGCGAAAGCGGTCACGATTGGCCGCGATAACGTCGAGCGCTTGCACGCCGATCGAGCCGGTAGAGCCCAGAATGATGACGTCGCGCATGGTTCTCATCATGCCCGACCAGGGCCGGGCCTGAGCGCCGAGCGGCCTCGGTGCTGACCGGCCTGAGTGCTACCGGCCCTACGAGACGCCGAGAATATCGACGACGAACACGATCGTGTCGTCGGGCCCGATAGATCCGTCAGGTGTTCCACCCGCCGGCCCGTAGCCCAGCGCCGGCGGAATGATCGCAATAACCTGCGAGCCCACGGTCTGGCCCACGAGCGCGTCCCGGAACCCAGGAATCACGCCACCGGTCGGAAACTCGGCGGGGGCCCCGCGCTGCCAGCTTGAGTCGAAAATTTCACCGGTGTTCCAGTTCACGCCGGTGTACTGCACGGTGACGGTTTGACCGTCTTCGACGACGGCCCCGGTGCCGAGAATGAGAACGGCCAAGTCGAACTCTGCGGGCGGTTCGCCGCCGGGCAACGTAATGGTGGGGGCGCCGTCTTCAGCCAGCTCAATCGTTGGAAAACCCTCGGGAGCGGGCTGTGACTCACCCTCGGCACGCTCCAGAGGCGGTGCCGCGGCGGCAACGATCTCGACCACGTCGATGACGAACACCAATGACTCAGAGCCGGTGAGGCTGAGCTCGGGTATGCCCTGCTCGCCGAAACCGTCGACGGGAGGGATAACCCCCACCAGACGCGTGCCCGGCGTGCTGCAGTTGAGCAACTTCGAGAAACCGATGAGCTGCTGGGTGTCAGTGTCAATCGGAAAACGTTCGGTGTTCTCGCCGTTGAAACCGGTGGTCGCCAGTTCGGCACCCGTTTCAGCATTGAGCACGGTGTACTCAATCAAAACGGTGTCGCCGTTGGCGGCCGTCTCACCCTCACCCTCTTCGAGCACCGTGCGCTCGGTGGCGTCAGCGGTCAGTGGGCTGTCGAACTCGATGGTCGGCACGCTGCCGAAAGCGCCATCGACAGAAACAGAGTCAGAGCCAGCGCCTGAGGGGATGCACTCTCCTTCAGCAGTCGAGGAGCCGCCGGGTGAGCAAGCCGCCAGTGACACGAGCAGTGTGGCGGTGAGAGTAAAAGCAAGAGTGGTGGAGCTGCGGCGCACGAAGAAATCCTTACGAAGAGACAGAGGCGAAGTCGCTATCCTCCCACGCCATAGCTATGACTGCGCTCTTGGCGCCCTCCGAGGCTTTACGGCGTCGGATGCGCGGCACGCAGCGTGCGCGGTTCGTGCCGCACGGTGAATGCGATTGAGTTGGCGATGAAACACAGCTCGCTCGCCCGACGGTGCAGTGCCTCGGCGCGCTGTGCATCCGCTTCGTCATGATGCGCGGCCAGGGTAACGACCGGGCGAAGCGTCGCCTCGGTGAGCCGCCCACCCTCTCCCTCTTGCTGCAGCACACCGGTGGCGGAGTCGACATAGGCGACGACTACGATTCCGGCGGAGGTCGCCACGTGCAGGTAGCTGAGCATGTGGCACTGAGCGAGGGCTGCAATCAGCATTTCTTCGGGATTCCACCGGTCAGCATCGCCCCGAAAAACGGTGGCACTGGAGCCCTCGATATCGTGCCGTTTACCCGTGGCACTGACGCGATGCTCGCGGCCAAAGCCACGGTGCGACGCGGTGCCCTCGCCGCGATTACCGCTCCACCGAACATCGACGGCGAAACTGTGCTGATGGCGCACTGAGAACCCCTCTCTTCACCGCACAACATGGGTTGCCCGGGAGTACACTCATTGCATCATGAGTGACACCATTTCTATGCCTACAGCCACTGTCTCTGCCGCCGTCGGCCACTCAGTTTCTGAGAATGCTGCGGCCACGAAGCCCTCCCAGTCGGTCGCGCAAGAGCGCCGCCTGGTCACCGCCATTCCCGGCCCCGCATCACGAGCACTCCACGAGCGTCGTCTCGCCGTTGTGAGTGCCGGTGTCAGTACGACAATGCCGGTGTATATCGACCGGGCGCACGACGCGATCATCGTCGACGTTGACGGCAACCACATCATCGACTTCGGCGGCGGAATCGGCGTCATGGGCGCCGGGCACACCAACGATGCCGTCGTTGCTGCCGTGCAAGCGCAGGTCGCCAAAGTGACGCACACCGTCTTCGCCGTCACCCCGTACGAGCAGTACGTGCGGGTTGCCGAGCTTCTCGTGCAGCACACCCCCGGTGACCACGCCAAAAAGGTTGTGCTCGTCAACTCCGGCGCTGAAGCGGTGGAGAACGCCGTGAAGATCGCACGCAAGTACACCGGTCGTGCCGGTGTCGCCGTGCTCGACCATGGCTATCACGGCCGCACCAACCTCACCATGGCCATGAACTTCAAAGCGATGCCCTACAACTTCGGTTTCGGGCCCTTCGCCGGGAGCGTCTACCACGCCCCCAACTCGAGCCCCTTTCACGATGGTCTCTCAGGCGCCAAGGCTGCCGCGCGCACCATCTCTTACCTAGAAAAGCGGGTGGGCGCCGGCGACCTTGCCTGCCTCGTGGCCGAACCCATCCAAGGCGAGGGCGGCTTCAACATTCCCGCCGAGGGCTACCTGCTAGCCCTGCAGCAGTGGTGCAACGACAACGGCGTGGTGTTCGTCGCTGACGAAGTGCAATCGGGTGTCGGGCGCACCGGAAGCTATTACGCCAGCGAACACTTTGGCCTTGTACCCGACCTCATCACCACGGCGAAGGGTATCGCCGGTGGCATGGTGCTGGCGGGCGTTGTGGGGCGCGCCGAGATTATGGACAGCCCGCACGTCGGAGGGCTCGGCGGCACCTACGGCGGAAACCCCGTCGCCTGTGCGGCCGCCATCGCCGTGTTTGAGCAGATTGAAGAGCGCGACCTGCTCGGTCACGCCCGCCGCATTGAATCGGTCTTGAAGCCCCTGCTGCTGAAGCTGCAAGAAAAATACCCGGTCATCGGCGATGTGCGCGGCATGGGTGCGATGCTCGCGATCGAGTTCGTGAACCCTGAGACGCACGAACCCGACGCCGCGATTGTCACGAAGGCTATCGCCGCCGCTGCCCAGCAGGGTGTGCTGCTGTTGAGCGCCGGAAGCTATGGCAACGTCATCCGCTTCTTGCCCGCCTTCACCATGAGCGATGCGCTCATGCACGAGGCGATTGACATTCTCGACGCCGCACTGTCGACCTGACCTCACCCGTGGCCGGCGAGACGGCGAGCCCGCGCGCGCTCAGCGTTGATGGAGCAGTCGAGCTCGCGCACATCGACCGAGAAGGCATGGTCGAATCACGGCACCTGGGCGCGGCAGTAATCGCAGATTCTGCTGGCCACATCGTGCGCGTCGTGGGGGATGCCCACGCCAGCGTTTACCCACGCTCAACCCTCAAGCCCCTGCAGGCGATCGCCATGCTGCAGCTCGGCGCACGGTTCGCCGACGATGAGTTGGCTCTCGCCACTGCCAGCCACTGTGGCAGCAGTGAGCACTTAGCAGTGGTCGAACGGATGCTGCACGATGACGGGCGCGACGCGCGCGCTCTGCAGTGCCCCGCGCAGTGGCCGCTCGGCAGGGCCGAACTGGTAGCGCTGCAACAGAAAGGGCTACCCGCAACCAGAGTCACCATGAACTGCTCGGGCAAGCACGCGGGCTTTTTACGCGCGAGCGATGCGATCGGGGCTGACCCACAACGCTATCTGCATCCCGAGCATCCGGTGCAACGGAGGGTAGCCGAGGTCGTGGAACAGTACACCGGTGAACCAATTCACCACAGTGCGCGTGACGGCTGCGGTGCGCCACTGCACGCGACGTCACTGCTCGGCCTCGCAGGCGCGATTGCGCGAATCGCGGCCGGCGAAACTGTTCACGAACAGCGGTTGATGGCCGCCATCACGGCAGAACCATGGGCGATTGACGGGCGTGGTCGGGCCAACACCCTCGTCATTGAACGTCTCGGCGCCATAGCGAAAATTGGCGCGGAGGGACTCGTCGTTATTGGTGTGCCCAGCGGAGTCGCCGTGGCCGTCAAAATACTCGACGGCTCGATGCGGGCCACCACACCGGTCGCCCTAGCGCTGCTGGCCTCGGTGGGCGCCATCGACGCCGATGCGGCCCGCGAGCTCACCGACATGGTTGCTGAGCGTGCCCTCGCGGGCGACGAAGAAGTTGGCCGGCTCACCGTCAGCCTCAGCTGACGTGATCTGTGCACACCCCGCGGCGCGCCTAGCCTGCTCTTGCCAACTGACGTCGGCGGGCGGCCGCGGTCAGTTGGGCAATCAGCACCAGTGCGATGGCGAGAAAGAACACGGCTGAGGCGATGACGTTTGCCTCGGCCGGAATACCTCGCGCCGCCGCCGTGTAGACGTAGCTCGGAAAAGTGACTTCGGCGCCGCGGTTGAAGTTGGTGATAATGAAGTCGTCGAAACTGAGAGCGAACGACAGCAATGCGGCTGCCACGATGCCCGGAAGCAGCATTGGAAAGGTGATGCGCCAAAACACCTGCTGGGGGCTGCCGTAGAGGTCACGGCCGGCCTCTTCCAGTGCTGGGTCAAGCCCCGCCACGCGGGAGCGCACGGTCACCACGACAAAGCTGATGCAAAACAACGTGTGGGCCAAGATGATGGTGGCCAGGCCCTTCGGAACCCCCGCCTGCAAGAACTGGGCAGCCAACCCGGCGCCCAACACCACCTCAGGCGTCGCCATCGGAAGAAATATCAGCAGCGTGGTGGCGTTACGGAACCTGAACCGGTACCGCACCAGTGCCAGGGCGATCATTGTTCCGAGGGTGGTGGCCAGCACGGTGGCAACCACGCCGATCAGAACGCTGTTGCCAAACGCCGCACAAACGTTCTGCGAATCGCACACACCAAACCAGTTGTCGAGCGTGAAGCCACGCCAAATAATGTTGGTGCGGCGCGCATCGTTGAAAGAGAACGCGACCGTGTACACGATCGGAATCAGCAGAAACACAAACGCCATCGCCGAAAACACCCAGATGCCGTACCTGCCGAAACCTTTCACAGCAGGTCCTCCGTTCCGCTTCGCTTCACGTAGAGAGCGACGAGCACCAAAATGGCGGCCATCAAGAGCAGTGAAAGCGATGCCGCGGCCGGAAAGTTCTGCAAGACCAAAAAGTTGGTCTCAATGACGTTCCCGATCATGGTGGTGTCGGCTGATCCGAGAAACTCGCGCGACGCATTGATGTAGTCGCCCGCCGCGGGAATAAAGGTCAGCAGTGTTCCCGCCAGCACACCCGCAGTTGATAGCGGCAGTGTCACGGTGCGAAAGGTAGTTGCTGGGCTGCCATAGAGGTCGTTTCCGGCCTCGAGAAGCCTCAGATCAAGTGAGGCGAGCGTTGCGTAAATCGGCAGCGTCATAAACGGAATGAAGTTGTAGGTGAGGCCGAATATCACCGAAAAAGCGGTACCAGTGATGGCCTGCCCCGGGCCCAGAACCCCCAGCGAAGAGAGGATTCCTGACACGGGCCCCTCCGTCGAGAAAATCTGCTTCCACGCCAGGGTGCGCAGCAGAAACGAGATAAAGAACGGCGCAATGACGAGCACGAGGGCCAACGACTGCAACAGCGGGTACGGCCGCAGGGTGATGCCGATGAAGTACGCCAACGGAAACCCGATGAGCAGCGCGAAGAGCGTGGCCAGCGCCGCATACCCTGCTGAGCGCACCGACTGTTCGCCATACAGCTCGATCACGGCCGCGTAGTTTTGCCAGTTGAGCGCGTTGACGAACCGCCCAAAAACCAGCGGGTCGGGCGCTTGCAAGCTGGTGATGACCAGCGAGATGAGCGGGGTGACGAAAAACAGAATCAGGTAAAAAATGCCCGGTAGCAACAGAAAAAGCGCAGCACGGCTTTTGCGGCGCACCACCGGTTCGGTCGCCGCCGTCGAGCTAGAAAAGGCGGTGAAAGCCATGAACTAGGCCCCCTCGAGTTCCGCTTCGAGGTTTTTGCGAGACTGCACCGCAATCATGGAGGTATCGAAGTCGGCATCGAATCGTGGGCTCCCAGCGCTATCGGCGTCGTCAGCCAACCCGAAAGCGTGATCAACGGCCCAACTCAGCCAGACCTCGTCTCCGTCTCTGTGCATGCTCGAGATCGATGTGTTCTGCGCGAACACCGTGAGCGCACCAAAGACCGGCACGGTCACCTCGTACTGGGTGCTGACGCCACTGAACGATACGTCGGTGATACGCCCCGGGCCCATGACGTTGCGGCCGGCACTGGCCTCGGGTGCCGCACCGTGCAGTGAAACCTTTTCGGGGCGAACCCCCACCGTGATATGCCCGGTGTGGCGTTGAGCGCGGGCCAGCGGAACCTCAATTTTGGTCCCTGCCGCGTCGATCACCATCGCGGCGCGCGAAACAGAGGTCACCTCGCCCGAGAACAGGTTCGACTGACCCAAAAACTTGGCGACGAACGAAGTTCGGGGCAACTCATACAACTCTTGCGGGGGGCCCATTTGCTCAATGCGCCCCTTATTCATGACGGCGACCGTGTCAGCCATCGTCATGGCCTCTTCTTGGTCGTGTGTCACATGCAAGAAGGTGAGGCCGACCTCGTCCTGAATGTCTTTGAGCTCAATCTGCATCTGCCGACGCAGCTTGAGGTCGAGCGCACCGAGTGGCTCATCCAGAAGCAGTAGTGCGGGCCGATTGACGATGGCGCGCGCAAGCGCAACTCGCTGTTGCTGACCGCCCGACAACTGCGTGGGTTTACGCCGACCCACGTGGTCAAGTTCCACCAGAGCGAGGGCTTCGTGAGCGAGCGCCTCAGCATTTTTAATTCCCCGACGCTTCAACCCGAAGGCCACGTTGTCAAGAATGCTCATATGCGGAAAAAGCGCGTAGCTCTGAAAGACCGTGTTCACGGGGCGTTGGTACGCCTTCGTCGTCGTGACGTCTTTGCCACCGATAAGAATGCGCCCGGCAGTGGGCTCTTCGAGACCGGCGATGAGCCGCAGGGTGGTGGTCTTACCGCACCCTGATGGCCCCAGCAGCGCGAAGAATGAACCGGCCGGAATGGTCAGGTCAAGCTCTTCAACTGCAGTGAAGCCCGGAAATCGCTTGGTGAGGCCGACTAACTCGAGGTCGGCACCAGCCTCAGCGAATCCACCCTGCGGAACATCGTGGTTTGTCACCTCGTTGGTACTCCTTCTGGTGGGAGGCGTCGACTAGCCGAGCAGGATCGCTTGAAAAGCGGCCTGGTACTCGTTCTCTTCCTGGGCGCTCAAGCCGCGGAAAATTTTCGACTGAGCCAGCGTGTCGGCATCCGGAAAAATGAGTTGGTTCTCTGCCAGCTCAGGATCAATCGCGAGCGCCGCCTCTTTCGCACCGTCAACCGGTGTGATGAAGTTCACCCAAGCGGCAACCTCGGCGGCAACCTCGGGCTCGTAGTAGTAGTTGATGAGCGTCTCGGCGTTAGCCTTGCGCGTTGAGCCAATCGGAATGAGGAAGTTGTCATTCCACAGCGTGGCGCCCGCTTCGGGCAGCAGAAATTTCCACTTCTCAAAGCCGGCCTCGAAGTTCAGCACCGTGATGTCGCCTGACCAGCAGACCGCCGCGAGAGTATCGCCGTTGACGAGGTCTTCGGTGTACGCGTTGCCGCGCACGTTGCGAATCTGACCCGACTCGATCTGCGTGCGAAAAACGTCGAGCCCTGCGTTGAACTCATCAGCCGTGAAATCGCCCGAGATATCGACGCCGTTCTCAAGCATGATGACACCGATCGTGTCGCGCATTTCAGAGAGAACACCGACGCGACCCAACAGGTCGGGGCGCCACAGGTCGCTGATTGAGCGCACTTCAGAGGTCTCTTCGACGTTGTAGCAAATACCCGCGAAGCCGCCCTGCCACGGCAGTGAGTGCACTCGGCCGGGGTCAAATGACGGGTTTTGCAGGCTGGCCGAAAGATTTGCCGCGTTCGGGATGTTCGTCTTATTGAGCTCTTGCGTGTAACCGAGCTGAATCCAGCGGTTCACCATCCAGTCGGTGAGGCAGACAGTGTCAGCTCCAATGTCTTGCCCGAGCGCCAGTTGGTCGCGCACAGTGGCGAAGTAAGAGTTGTTGTCGTCAACGGTGACGAGATAGTTCACGTCGATGCCGAACTGCTCTTGGAACGCAATGAGGGTGGGGTAGCCGCCCTCGTCGTCTTCGTCGATGTAGAACGGCCAGTTCGCCCAGTTCAGCGTCTTGTCAGTGGCCGATTGATCTTCGGCGGGTGCTGCATCACCCGCGGGAGTACATGCAGCGAGCGCAAGAGCTGTTGCGCCAGCGCCAGTAGACGCGAGCATCGCTCGGCGACTCAGCTGTGCGCGCTTCGCCTGGGCGATGAGGCTGCGAATCATCGGGTCTTCGGGAAGGGGACGGTTCATAGCGTTCTCCTTTGACGAGTGCCGGTACAACAGTGTCCGATCCGCGCGAAGCGGTTTCTTGATACTGGCACAAACAGCGGGTGCAGGTCATCATCGAACGCTCGATTCGGTCATCACGAAACACAAATGTCACGAAAAGAGCACTCCACGGCGATAAACCGTGCGGAATCCATCGCGCTCAGCCGGTACGCTGGATCCGCACATCATCGCGGCCGTGCGCAGTCACGGTGGGGCCCGTCGCAAGGAGAACTGATGAAAATCGCCGTACCCGCCGAGATCAAAAACAACGAGTACCGCGTTGCTATCACCCCCGCTGGCGTGCACGACCTCGTCGCTCACGGGCATGAGGTGCTGGTGCAGACGGGTGCCGGTCTCGGATCGTCGATCACCGACGACGAATACGCCCTGCAGGGTGCTCGCATTGTCGCTGACGCGCCCACCGCCTGGGGTGAAGCTGATCTACTGCTCAAGGTCAAAGAGCCAGTCGCCGCAGAGTACGCGCACTTTCGCGAGGGCATGCTGCTGTTCACCTACCTGCACCTCGCGGCAGAAAAAGACCTGACTCAGGCACTGCTCAACTCACGGGTGACAGCGATCGCCTACGAAACCGTGCAGCTGCCCTCACGTGCGCTGCCATTGCTTGCACCAATGAGCGAGGTGGCCGGCCGACTCGCCCCCATAGTCGGCGCCAACGCGATGATGCGACCGCACGGCGGCCCAGGGCTACTCGTACCCGGAGTTCCTGGAACTGACCCAGCACACATCGTCGTGCTGGGCGGCGGCGTCGCAGGCACCAACGCCGTCGCTATGGCGGTCGGCTTGGGCGCGAGGGTCACCGTTCTCGACACAAACCTTCAGCGTCTGCGCGAACTGGATGCTCTTTACGGCGGGCGCATCCGAACCCTCGCGTCGAACGGCTATGAAATTGAAAAAGCCGCCATCGACGCTGACATGCTCATCGGCTCGGTGCTGATTCCCGGCGCCAAAGCGCCGAAACTTGTCAGCAACCAGCTGGTCTCGCGTATGAAGCCGGGAAGCGTTCTCGTCGACATCGCCGTCGACCAGGGTGGATGCTTCGCCGACAGTCGGCCAACGACCCACGCCGAGCCAACCTTTCAGGTGCACGACAGCATCTTTTATTGCGTGGCGAATATGCCGGGAGCAGTGCCACGCACGTCGACTTTCGCTCTCACCAACGCGACGATGCCCTACGTTCGGGCGATCGCCAACCACGGCTGGCGCGATGCACTGCGCGCCGACGCTGCTTTGGCGCACGGGTTGAACACTCACGACGGCAATGTGACCAACGACGCAATCGCCGTTGCCCACGGCATGACCGCTGTCACCCTGAACGCTGCGATGAGCTGACCAAGGCTTGTCACTGAGGCCGCCCACTCGGCGGCTGTATCGACCGCTTACTCGGCGCCGAACACCGTCCATCGGCCTCGCACGAGTTGATCGCCCGGTTCGATGACCCAGACATCTCCCCGATCGGTGTCGAGCGGTGGTGGCGGTGATCTATGGCCGAGTAGGACCCGCACGTCAGCGTCGTCGGCGTACACCCCGACGACGGCGGCGTGACGTCGCATAAACGTAAACACTGACCAGGCCGCCTGCCAGGCATCAGAATCACCGATCAGGATGCGCGGAGTTACATCGACGATCTGCAATGGGTGCGCGCCAGGAGATGACATCCCCAGCAGGTCGAGGCCTGGTGCCCTGAGGGTGCTGAGGTCGCTCACAACGTGGTGTTGCGGGTACGCGTCTCGAAGCACGTCGGCAACCAGTATCGGCCTACGAGTGATGATGATGACATCAGCACCATCGGATGGAGCCCACTCGGGCGCGGGCATCGAGGCGGGGCGCAGCGGCTCGGCACCGCACAGCACCTGAACCTGCAAGCCCGCCCACCAGCCTCGCCCCGGGGGTGCCTGACGGTCGAACATACCCCGCGGAGCACCAGCGAACGCGTGCTCATCGCTGTCAGCGCTGCGCAGTATCAGGCGGCTCTCAAAGCGGCCCTGCACCAGGGAGCGCACCCCCGAGGTTGAGCCCATCGACGCCACTACGGCACCGCCTGCGCGCCGCAGTGCCCGCGCCGCGGCATCCCACCGGGCAAGCAGGTCTGATGCCCGCTCACCACTGTCAGCCAACAGCAGATCAAGGTTGTCGCCCAAGAGAAGGGCTTTCGACTGGGGCGATTGGGCGCACTGTTCGAGCAGCGCCCATGCTTCAGCAAGAGACTGTGGCAACACCATAGTGACCCGGCCGGCGCGCTGTGCGGCGAACGCGAGAGTGGTGAGCGCGACCGTGCGCCCGCTGCGCGGTGCCCCCATCACTGCGAGCGCGCCGTCGCGCGCGGGTGTCCACTGGGCAGCCACCCGCCGTTGCTCTGCCGGGTCATCGAGTAGCCCAAAACTCAGCACGGGGCTAGCTGAGCCCGTAGCTGGCGCTGACGTTGGTGTGCACGCTGGGCCTGGTGCTGGAACTGGCGCCGGGACTGGCGCTGGGACTGGCACCGGTTCTACCGCTGCCGCGGCGACGCTCGGCTCGGCGGCGAGAGCAGCAGCCAACTCGCGGTGTTCGATCACGCTGGGCAGGGGTTGTGGCCATGGGGGGCCATCAAAATCGTGGCCGCGCCACCGCTGGTACACGCTCTCGATGTCAGCGTCGTCGATGACTGCGACCTGTACCTCACGAACGGTATCGCCGTGTACAACGCGGGCACGCCCTGGCCCTGCCGACTCGAGCCCTCGACCGGCGGCACCGAGAAAGGCGGTGCTCGCAGTCGTACTGAGTCGAAACGCCACGCGTATCGAACAGTTCGTGGCAACGGCGTCGCGCACGACTGCTGCCGGACTCTGTGTGCACAGCACGAGGTGCACTCCAAGCGATCGCCCGCGTGCCGAAAGATCAGCAAAGACGGAATGCAGCTCAGGAAAGGTCTCAAGTACGGCGGCAAACTCATCGACGAGTACCACCAGTCGGCTCAGCACCCCGGGGTGGTGCGCAACGTCCCGCAGACCCGCCGCGGCAAGCACACGCTCGCGTCGACGCAACTCGGCCCGCAGGGTGTGCAGGGTTCGCTCGGCCACAAGCGGGTCGAGGTCGGTGACCAGTTGAATCACGTGCGGCAGCCGAGTGAGACCCGCGAAGGTTGCCCCACCCTTGAAGTCGACGAACAACAGCTGAACCTCGCTCGGAGAACGGTCGGCGACCCACGCCAGCGCGAGGGTGCGCAGAAACTCGCTCTTGCCGCTCCCCGTCGTTCCGCCCACGAGGGCGTGAGGCCCGTCACGCACAATGTCGAGCACTGCCAGCCCCTCGACATCGATGCCGATCAGTGTTGCGGAGTTGGTGTCGTTGGTATTTGTGTCGGCGGGGTCGGCGGAGTCACGACAGATCGTGCGCCACGACACCGAATCGGGCAGTGCCGGAATCTCTGCCGCCCGTCGGTGAAGCGCGGCTGCGTCGACCTGCCGCGCCGTCACAAACTCGGGGGTGGCGACGACGGGAGCACCGCCGCCCACCGACACCTCGATGCGTGTCGCCGCCATCACCCGGATGATCGTGGCGCCCGGTGTGACCACGTCGCCAGCAACGCCGGCACCGGAACCGGCACCGGGCCAGGGCTCGCGCAATCGAATCAGGTGCACACCCTCTTCGTGCAGCAAGCGACGCGCGATGGTGTCGGCGGCCATCCCGTCGCCGATGACAGCGATGGCACCCCGGGGCACGCACAGTGGCATGGCGGGGTGGTGCCGAGCCCGCTCGCGCAGGGCCTGTACACGCAGCTCACCTGCTGAGTCCCCTGGCTGCAGCACCTCGTCGGGGGCACTCACACTCAGCGCAGGGGCAACACCAACCCGAATCACGCTTCGATCGGTTCCGGTGCCTAGCAGCGGAGTGCGAACGTCTGCATCACCACGCTCACGCGCGTGCACGACCACGACGGCTGCCTCGTAGGCCGCACATTCGCACTCAAAACGCGCGTTCTCATCCCGCTGGTGACGCCGCGCAATGCGGCGAGCATCCAACGTGGTTGCGATCGCCACGAGCGGACTCAACAGGGCGAAGACAAGCACAAAGGCTGATCCGGTCACGGCCCCGATGACGAGTGCGCCGGCCAGGGGGGCGATAACCGCAATCAACGGAAACGGCGTGCGTGGCGCAGGTTGGGGCGTCAAGGGTAAAGAGGGAAGTCGCTGCACAAGCACAGTCGACCACCCCCGCTACCGGGGGTCGCGTGCACCGCTACGGTTGGCGCGCGACCCTGATCACCCTCGCGATGAGGAGGAGCGGTCAGCTCACCACCACAAACTGCTCCCCCATGTCAACACGGGTTCCTCGCGTGAGCCGATACCGCAGCCCCGGAATACAGGGGCGCGGCTCGGTACCGGGCTCACGAATGATGCTTCCGTTGCCAGAATGGCGATCGCTCACCCACAGCACTCCGTCTTCTTGACCGAATTCGAGATGAGTTTTCGAGACCGATCGAGCAGGTTCGGTAATCGTCACCAGGTGATCCACGAATTCACCCGGCTCAGGCCGGGGATTACGCCCGATGAGACCAGAGCCCACCACTGTGAAACTTTCACCCGTGCTGAACTGCAGCACGAACCGTGCGCCGGTGCCGCTACCGATTCCGCTCCGAGACACGATGCGAGTGTTTTCGACGTCGGGTGCCATCGCGCTCGACGGAATGTGTGGTGTGACCGCCGGGGCAGGTTCGGGGGCAGGCGCAGGCGCTGGGGCTGGGGCTGGCGCAGGCAAGGGTTCAGGCGCGGGCTCAGGCTCAGGCTCAGGCTCAGGCTCAGGTTCAGGTTCGGGTTCCGGTTCCGGTTCCGGTTCGGGTTCCGCTTTCGGTGACAGCTGGATGATGCGCGTGGCGGCAGCCAGTGAGCTGCCACACTCGCCGCAGAAATGATCGTCAAACTGCGGAGTCGTGCCACAGTTCTCACACGCTGCCTCCGGTGCTGGTTCTGGTTCTGGTTCTGGTTCTGGTTCTGGTTCTGGTTCTGGTTCTGGTTCTGGTTCTGGTTCTGGTTCTGGTTCTGGTTCTGAAACGCTTGCCGAAGCCCACGGGGTGGAGGCGGGGGTCAGTGGCCGCTGCACCACGGGTGGCACGATTGACGGGGCTGAGACTGAACGCCCGCAATCGCCGCAGAAAAGCGCAAAGGGCGGCAGGGCGGCACTGCAGTGTTGACACGTCACGACTCTCGCCCTCCAGAAAAACGACTGTTCTGAGGGTACCGGCGCAGTGACCGAGTCGAGACGGCGGCACGAAAGCGTTCGCGTCGGTTTCGTTGCGCGGCGAATGATGCCCTCAGTTCGTCGGCTGCCGCCCACACTCGCTCAGCATCGCGAAGGGTGGGTGTCTCTGGCGCAAATGTGGCCCGATCGGCGACGCGGGCGAGCACCAACGCTTGAGGCCGCATCAGTGCGGCCGCCATCTCAGTGCGGGTTGCTGCGTGCGCCACGTCAAGACCGTGGTCACGCGCCTCGTCAACAACGTCGCACCATCCTCCTTGAATACGCAGAGTGGTGTCGCCGGTGGTGCGGCGTCGCCGTCGCCGCGCACGCTTGGCGATGATGACTGCCAGCAGCGGCGAGCTGAGCAGGATGAGCACGGCGGCGGTAACGCCCAGCACACGCAGCGCGGCGAACACGGCTTGCCAAAACGGGTCGGCTGTCGGGTCATTGCGCTGCTCAACCTGAGCGGGTTCTGGCGCTTCGACGGCTGGCGAATCATCAACGGGAGGCGGAGCGACACTCTGCGGTGGCGAAACGGCGGTCGGCTCGTCGGGTTCTGTGGGCGGAATCTCGCGCCGTTCGGGCACCACGTCGATGGGGATCCACCCGTGGGCCGCGGTCGAAATTTCTACCCAGGCAGTGCGGTCACGTTCTACGAGTTCGATGCTGCCTTGCGCCGGCAGCGGCCCGAACCCCAGCACGACGCGGGAGGGGAAGCCGAGCTCGCGTGCAATGAGTGCCACCGCCGCTGAATACTGCTCCGCGTCGCCGACCATCGGCCGATCAGAAAACAGCGATTCGAGGCGGTCGAGTGAGTGGCCGGGGCGGCTGGGCGCCTCGTCTTCTTCCATACCGTGACTGAGGTATCCCTCGCTCATGAGCGCGTCAAGCGCGCGGGCCAGTTGCGCCCCCGAGCCTTCCACGCCCGCCGCAGTGTCGTTGAGCCACGCCCCGAGCGCCTCAGGAACCGCGGTGATTGCCGGAACAGCGGCGTCACCCGGGGTGACCGCGGTGAGCGGCGTGGCGGGGGGTTCTGGCACCGTCGCGGTGAGGGTGTATTCCACGTCATCAGGGACACCGTCGATGAGGGCAGCCGTGCCCGTCGCCGGGTTGAACACGAACCGGTCGCGCAGGTTGGCTGAGTCGTCACCGGCGATGGTGATGCTGGTGAAATCACCCACGGTGGGCAGCCACACTCCGGTACTGCGCGCCACTGTAATCGACACGCTCACCGCGACGGCTGCGGCGGCTGCGGCGGCGGAATCGTTGTCGGCAGCGGTGTCACGCGCCGTCGGGATGCGCACAAAGCGCCCTGAATCGCTCGCACCTTGACCATTGCCGACGGCAAACACTGACCCGTCGTAACTGTCGAGGGTGGCAAGACGTATGCGCGCACCCTCGGGGGCCCCGCTGACGATGAGCGCTGTGAACTGCGCGATGTCGGGATCAAACGATGCGCGGTATGCGGCAAGGGGGCTGGGCTGGTCACGCGGCGTGAAGGGTTGTTCGACGACAGAGCGCAGCACTGTGCGATCCTCCACCGGTGGCAGAGCTGTAGTGGCAGCCACGCCTAAGCCGCCGGCCAGAAGGACCAGAGCGATTGCCGCCGAGAGTGCCCGCACGCCTACCCAGCGCGGGCTTCGCGCTCGGCCTGCGTCGACGGCAGGGCCGACACCAGCGCCGACGGCAGCTGATCGGCGGTGCCGACGCCACACCGCCATCCACACCAGCAACACTGCGGCGAGCGCGAGTGAGGTTGCGAAGGGCCAGCTGGACTGTTCAGGACCGAGGGCCAGAGCTAGCACAAATACGGCCAGCGGAACGAGTGCCGCGAGCTCGCCGCGACGCGCACGCAGGGCAACGCTCAGAGTGATGAGCGGCCCGATGAACAGCAGCACGAGCGCAGGAACCAGGAGCGCCTGATAGTCACCGACCGGCAGTTCGATGGTCACCAGTTGGCGCCATCCACCCACGACTGCGACGAACAGTTCACGCAGGCCGGCCGGCTCAGGCAGTACGGCGTAGATCGTACGCGCGGGCACTGCGAGCGGTACTCCGATGACAGTGAACGTTGATAGGGCGGCGAGCGCCACCCCCCAGGCGGGCCAACGTCGAAGCGCTGCGATGAGGGCGAGTGCGCATCCGACCGGAATGGCGACGAGAGCCAACACGATAAATGACACGTCGCGATACACCGGCCACAGTGTCACTGCGATGACGGCCCACGCCGCTACGGTGGCGAAAGTTGCTGACAGCACCACGGCGGTACGCAGTGGCGTCACCATGACAGCGCCCCTCGCATGGCGCGGCGCAGGTCAGCGAGAGAGCCGACGGTGATGACGGTAAACCCACCTAAGCGGCGGCGGCCCGGAATGCGGTCGGGGTCGCACTGCAACGCGACAACCTGAACGGCCGGCGAAAACGCTGCCGCTGCCGTGCGCAGCCGAGACGGGGTGACTGTTGACCCCACCAGCATGAACGCGATAGACACCCCGGGGGCTGTGTCGCCAAGAAGTCGTGCCACATCAAGAATTCCGAGCGCAGCGGGGCCGTGTTCGAGAACGGCCAATTCATCGAGCAGACGTACCGGCGTGAGGGTTGCCAGCGGACGCAGGCTCATGACGGTGCGCCGGGCGAAATCGGGGGTGATCGCGCTGACCACCACCGAAATGTCACGCGTGTCGCGAATAGCGCGTGCGCCGAGGCTGCCGGCCACGCTCACGGCAAGTTCGAACTCATCGTCAGAGCCGAAATCGATGCTGGCGATGCTCAGTGCGATGACGAGGTGACTGCGCCGGGTTTCTTCATACTGGCGCACCATGAAAGTGCCGGTCTTCGCCGTCGACTTCCAGTGGATGTGCCGACGGTCGTCGCCGGGAACGTACTCACGCAGAGCATGAAACTCGAGATCACTCGGCGTGAGGTCACGCGTCGTTTGCCCCTCCAGATCACGCATCAGCCCGCTCGAGGTCGACGGAATGTCGATTGTTCGCGGATGCACGATGATCTCAACCGAGGGGGTCAAGACGCGCTCGCGACGCACCATGCCCACGGGGTCAGCTCGCACTGTGCGGGCTGGTCCGAGGATGAGGCGGCCTCGCCGCAGCGTTGACACGGCGAGGTCACGGCTGACCTCAGCACCCGGTCTCAGGCTGGGAATCGACAGCGGTACAACCCCGGTGCCGACCGCCACATCGACCACCTGCCCGAGCGATCGACGACGTGAGGGGTTGCTCACCTGCAGAGCCGCACTGGCCGCATCACCCACGGCTACCCGCTGCGGCGGTGGCTGCAGCGCCACGCGCAGTGGAGCACCACCCACCAGGTAGGCGGTGGCAACGATGGCCAGCGCAGCACCCACGGCTCCGAGGACGATGAGCTCAAGCCAGCCCCAGACGTATCCGGCAATCAGAAAGACGGGAACCAGTGACGCCACGACCCAGCCGAGAGCAGTGACCACCGACGACACCGACCCGACCACTCGCACCAGGCCCGCACGCACGACACTCGCAGCCCGCACTGCCGTAACAAGGCTGTCAGCCGCCCATCCGGTGCGCTCACCGACAATGCGGGTGCGCGCCGTCGTCACGGTCGAGGTGATTGTGCCCTCATCGATCGGTCGCTGCTTCCGGTGTGTGATGGAAGTATCTGCACCTACCGAAGAGGAATTACCCGCGCGATGCGAACGCTCTCTGCCGCCGCGAACAGATGGGCGGCGACTCACACGGCAATCCGATCACTGGGTGGTGGCGTTTCGACCAGTATCTGAGCGATGACGGTCGACGCCGTCACTCCGTCGAATTCCGATTCGGGGTCGAGCCCTAAACGGTGAGCAAGAACGGCCTCAGCGAGCGCTTTCACATCATCCGGCACGACATAGTGTCGACCCTGGATGGCCGCAAACGTTTTCGCGCAGCGCATCAGCGCTAAGGCTCCGCGCACGCTGGCCCCGAGCCGCACGTCGGGGTGTGAGCGGGTGGCTTCGACCAGGCGAGCGACGTAGTCGGTGATCACGGGGTCGACGTGCACGGTACGGGCGAGGGTAATCATGTCGCGCACACCGTCGAGCTCGATGACGGGGGCAAGGACGGCAGCGCGCGCGCCTCCGACCGCATCCAAGATTCGCACGGTGGCAGCGTGATCGGGGTAGCCGACCGCTGTTTTCATGATGAAACGGTCAAGCTGAGCTTCGGGCAGACGGTACGTGCCGGCCTGTTCGATCGGGTTCTGAGTGGCGATGACGAGAAACGGGGGTGCGACTGAGTGGCTCACGCCATCAATGGTGACGTGGCCTTCTTCCATCACCTCCAGTAGCGCTGACTGTGTTTTCGGGCTGGCGCGGTTGATCTCGTCGGCCAGCACGATGGTCGCAAAAACCGGCCCAGGGTGAAACTCAAAAGCGCCCGTGCGCTGGTCGTAGACAGTCATTCCGGTGATGTCGCCCGGAAGCAGGTCGGGAGTGAACTGCACGCGCGTCGTCGTGCCGCGGATGCTCTGCGCAAGTGCCCGAGCCAGCGAGGTTTTGCCGGTGCCGGGCACGTCTTCGAGCAGCAAATGGCCCTCGCTGAGCAGTGCGGTCAAGCTCAAGCGAATCACGTACGACTTACCCAGCACCACCCGCTCAACGTTGGTGACGAGACGATCGGTAACGCTGGCGAACCAGGCGGCCTGCTCGGGGGTCATGGTCATTATCGGTACTCCCAGGTGTAGGGGATGTCGTTCTTGACGACGGTGACAGTCAATCGTGGGTCGTTCGTGAGGTTGTCAACGGGGTCACTCGCGGGGCCAGCCGTAATCTCACAGGGCGAGCCGGTCGGGTTGACAACCGAGCTGCCGCCCTGACACAG
>Ga0136588_1000294_pt1 | contig 18891 bp, 30 predicted proteins | sample AntRauMFilla1564_FD_104782 | JGI IMG/M metagenome (GOLD analysis project Ga0136588, IMG submission 104782) | Saline lake microbial communities from Rauer Islands, Antarctica - Metagenome Filla 1 #564 | ecosystem: Environmental > Aquatic > Non-marine Saline and Alkaline > Saline | place... | reverse complement strand
TTTCGACCACTGCAACAGCATCCGGAAAGCCCATGGTTCCGCCACGTTTATTCTCGACCCACCAGCAGGAACTGGCCTCTTTCCTGAGCCATTCTCTGACATCACTTTCGCTGTTGAATGTCAAGACTTTCTGGTCCAGTGCGACTTGGGGATTTCAATTTCCCTCTCGAGTTTTAAAACTGATTCTGTGTGGTCTTTTTCAAGGTAAAGCTCATCCAGAAGCTGGCGCACAGCCATCCTCAACTCTCCCAAGTCGCCACTTGCTTCTTTCAGCTTCTTTTTATTTGTTTTCATCACATCGCCCCTTCCATAATATCATCCGGCTTGATCAGGTGTCCTCGGATCACCGCGAGCGGATCATCCGCTCTCTGGCAAAGATCAAAAAGCTCATCATTCACCATCGCATATTGCAGCCGCCCTTTCACCTTTATGCGCTTGCCCCACGCCCGCACACCACTGTCTTGCATCGCACGCCGAAGCTCATAGTCGCTGTCGAAAACTCGCCCTTGTGCGTTCGCCTGTGCCCAGCCGACGACGCTTTTGAGCAGCATGCCGCCCGGTCGCCCGAGGTCTTTCAACTGCTCTGCCAATGCTGCTGCTTCTTGTTGGGCCTCCGACCGCGAGCCTTCAATCAACTCTCGCTTGCGCTCAGTCATGGGTGCACGCTCAGCAGGAGAGACATAGTCAGCATAGCCATTTGCCCACGCCTTAATTATGCTCAGCCCGCCACTCTGGATCCAGTGTCGGAAGGCCACGAACTTTTCGCGAGACCATGGCGTCTCAGACACTTCAGGATAGAGCCAGCGCCTGTCGTCATTCTCCATCTTCAGAGCGCGCATCGAGTTCGAGCAAGCGAAGATGTGGCACCAGTTGTCGATTGTGTATTGGCGCATGTATTTCTGGTTTACCGTGACGTCTGGATCTGTGATGATTGACTTCAGGGCGTGGTAGGCGCGCCAGCTGGCTCCGGAGTAAATCTCGTTGACAATTGCAAGACGCTTGTGGGCCACCCAGTCGTTGAAGGCTGAGGTGATGTCGCTTTCGCCGGGGAAGCCCACATTGCCCATCCCGACCAGTGGTCCGAGGACAATTGAGCCTAGCGTGGTCTTCCCGATGCCTTGGGTTTCACTCACCAGCAGCAGCCCATACCCCATGCGCACGTCGGGCTGTGAGATCAATGTCGCGCACCACCGTTCAACCTGCTTCCGCTCATCCTCGTTCACGAACATATAATTCAGGAACTCAAGCCATGGCCCCGCGTCGCCGGTCGATGGCTTGATGTTTGAAGGCACATGAAGGTTGATCGCATTTGTGCCGCGATAATCGACCAGCCTTGCCGAGTGGTCAGGGCGATAGCATATCTTGGCCGAGCGCCCCTTGTAGCTCTTCACCAACAGCTTTGTTGTTTCTGAGGCATGGCTGAATCCGGCGACCATCTTGTTGAGCACCGACTCAGACCTGATTATCTCTGGCATCTCTGTGCACACGAATGCATCAGCCTCTTCGACATATGCCCACATGCGCTTGAATGAATCGCGCAGCACAGTTATCGGCCGGCCAGTTCCGGCTGGGTTCGGCAATAGGTCGGTGGCCCATGTAGCAGGGCTGAGCAAGTCGCGCATCGTCGGCCCGGTGTAGAATTGAGAGGCTCCAATCGACTTGAACATCTCTTGCGGGAAGTCATCAGCAAGGTCAAATGCAGGCTTGAAGCGGCCATTGAACTCAACAGAGAATGTCGCAATTTTCAGAGCCTTGCTTATCGGCGCAATTGCAGCCTTGCCCGGCTCATCATTATCGGCGACGATATATGCTCGCTCTATGCCTTGCTTCGCGAGCAACGACCACTCAGTGCGATTGGGGCTCATCGCTCCGCCAACCCAGCCGACATGAGCGGCCCCACGCAACTCGGCTCCCCACGGATGTGCGTCGCAAGCCTTGCGCGCCGCTGCACTCTTGCCCTCAGCCAACCACCTGCAGTGAGATGCTGCCTTCGCCCCTTCGTGGACGAACACCGTCTTGTGGTCCTTGAGTTGGTCGAGACCCCAGAGCGGCAACTCACCGTCTGGCTCAGATGTGCGCCATTGGTCGTCGTCCCAGTAGGTGAATGGCACATAGTTCTTCTGCACCTCTCCATCGACGCCGAAGCGTTCAATGCGCACCTGTATCATCAGTATCTCGGACCCGTCCAGCGAGCGGAATTCGAAGATGTTCTTCGGATCAGAATCCCGCATCATCGGTGGCGGGTTGGTGATGCGGCTGAGGTGCTTGATGCGAGGGAAGCTGAGGGTGGCCCAGACGTTGGTTATGGCCGCTTGCTCGCTCTCTGTTGGTGCGTGCTCGAGCGAGGAGCAGCTGGCCAGTCCGTCCTTGCCGAAACGGATCACCGCCACATCTGTCCAGTAAGCGCCATGGGTTATGCGCACGACTGCTGTTTTCAGCGAGCGCGGCTCAGCGCCAACCCGATTAAGGTATTCCCGAACGGGTTCGATCTCTGCGAGATTGCTCACTTTTGTCATTGCTTTTCCTTCATTGCTTCTTGGCAAGGCTTGCAGCACCATTCGCCATTTATTCTTTTCCAACCGTACAGCCTCGCACTCACAAGTGCGTCTGAAATGCCAAAAGCACCACGAGAGGTTTCTTCACAGGCGTTTCTTCCGCCTGGCCCGACTCCTGCGACAAAGAAGTTGCACCTAGCCTCGCACCAAATTCCCTTGCTGCTCATCCTTCTGTATCTCCTATGTATCTTGATTGGGTGATCGAAAACACCAAGAAGTTATCGCCCACAGTATAAATTTTCCCCTTGAACGCCCACAGGCTCTTGCCTACGCGCCCCTTGTTGATGATTTCTGGCCCCAAATTCTTGAAGTTGAACCTGTTCACCTTGCCCATGATCGTCCCAGAGTCGTCGCTGAGGCGGATTTGCAAGAAGTCGGTCCGCCCGTCTGTTATCTCGTGTCCGCGTTTTTGCACGTTGATTATCTCGTTCTCGTCGCGCGGGTTGATCTTGATCGGTGTGCAAAACACCATAGCCTCGTATGGCTCCTTCGACGGCTTCAATTTACCAATCGGTGTTGGCGGTGTGTTGATGTTGCGCTCTGACGGATCAGGCATCACTCGCTTGAAGGCATCCGACACAGGCGAGAGAGAATCAATGTCGGTTTTCGGGTCAGCCAGAAGCTTCTTCGCTCTTTCAGGCATTGGCTCCCCACGGTTGCGTGCGCCGATGATCTGGCTAACGAGCTTCGGACCAATTCCTTTGACGTTCTGCAGCGGTCCGACGAGGACCTTCTTGCCATCTTTTGAGCCAGCCGTCCACTTGTCGGTCGACAGGTCACCATCAACAGGCAGGTAGTCGTAGCCCTCGTTTCGCATCTCGCGCAGCAACTCGATCTGGCGCGCAGGGTCGCTCTCGTGGGTTAGGGTCGCAGCTGCGAACTCGAATGGATGGTTGGCCTTCAGCCAGCAACACCAGTAGCTGATATACCCGTAAGCCACAGCGTGCGACTTATTGAAGGCCCAAGAACCGAATGTATTGATCTGGTCCCAGATCTCAACCGCCTTTTCCTCAGGAACCCCATTCGACCCTGAGCCATCGACGAACTTCTTCTTGAACTGCTCAAAGAACTCATTGCCGAGGCTCTTTGACATGCCCTTGCGGACAGAGGACGTATCTGCCCAGCTCAGCCCGCCCATCTCGCGCACAATGCGCATAACCTGTTCTTGGTAGATCACAACGCCGTAGGTGTCGGACGTCAACGAATCAAGCATGGGGTGAATGCCGGGCGGAATTGTCCCGCTCATCCGCCTGTTCGCCCATTGCGTCGCACCGCCAGTCGCGAGCGGGCCGGGGCGCGCCAAAGCAGAGATTGCAACAATGTCGTTGAACCTGTCGACGACGACCTGCCGAGTCAACGACTGCAGCGCATTGCCATTCCATTGAAAGATGCCAGAGAACTCACCGCGATTGAGAACAGCGAAAGCAGCTTCATCGTCGAGTGGCACGCGCTGCAAGTCCTGCATCGTCATCCCAGCAGCATAAACTGCATCCTCGAAAACGGAAAGCTGCGTAAGGCCCAGAGCGTCGATCTTCAGCAGCCCCAACCGTCCCTCAGCATCGATCTTGTCGCACATCGTCGCATTTGTGCGGTGATCAATGGCGACATAGTTGCTGATTGGCTCGCTGGCGACGACCACCCCAGCGGCGTGTTGTGAATAATGCCTTGGGTGTCCCTCCATCTGTCCAGCAATTACTGCCTCTGGATATTCAGCCAGAAGCTCTTTGCCGGGAACAGTCTGCATCAACGTATCAATAAGCGTGTCGGTGGCACGAGAGTCGGCTCCGGACCGCTCAATTAATGACTCTGCCACAGCGTCGCACTTCCATCGCGGTATCTTCAGTGCTGCCCCTGCCTCTTGCAGCGATGACCGTGCCTTAAACATCGCGACTGTGCCGAGGCGTGCCACTCGGTCAATGCCGTATGTCTTGCGCAGATAATCGAACACCCGATGGCGTTGCTGGTCCGAGAAGTCAATGTCAACGTCTGGCAGGTCTGATCTGTTCAAGTCAATAAAACGCTCAAAGATCAATCCGAACGGTATCGGGTCAACTGTGGTGATCTCGAGCAGGTAACAAACCAATGACCCACAAGACGATCCGCGCGCTGGCCCAACAGCCATCTCCTTGCGCGCCCACTGGCAAAGGTCGGCGACCAGATAGAAATAGTCCTCGAAATTCTTGGCCGCAATCAGCTCTAGCTCAAGGTCCATGCGCGCGGCATATTCCGGACGGGAAAGGTCGCACCCGACCCGCGCCGCGCCATCAATGCACATTTCACGCAAAGGCTTGGGGCGTGGTGGGTGGACGATCTCAGCAGAGCGCAAACCAGCCTTGCACTGCCCCCAGATATCGTTCCTAAGCGACAGTGCAGCTTTCAGCTCAGCCTCGCCCAGCACCGACTTCCGACCAACCTCCTCGAGCCACTCTGCGTCGCTCTGGATGTGTTGTTGGTAGGTCTGGGTCGAAGCGCCGCGACCGCACAAGACCTCATACACCCCCTCGTCCTCGATGCGCGGATAGAAATTCTCCGTGGCGGCGACCATTCGCAGCCCAGACGCGATTGCACGCTTTACGTGACCCTTGGCTGATGCCCCACAGAGGCCGTATACCGTGGTCGAGGAAGGCTCAACCAGATCAAGCTTGGCCCGGTGCCCCACGACGCGATAGACCCCTTCTGCAGCCATCGCTTGGGCGTATGTCAACAGCGGTTGGTAGCGGAATTGTTCCGTGGCCAGCTCGACAAGGCGATTGATTGGTGCGACCTCATCAATGGCGATGAATGTCCAATAATCGACCGTTGGCTTCTTTTCGTGGATCGACTCAGCAACTGCCAGCTCAACCCCGAAAACCGGACGCAGATCATTCTTTTTTGCCAGAGCCTCCCACCGCACCCAGCCGAATGTCGAGGCACGATCAGTGATCGGGGCGACAGGCCATTCAACCTCTTTTATGCGGCTCATGCAATCATCAATTGTTCCTGCCGCTTTGCGAAAGCTGAATCCAGTCCTAAGTCTCGGCATCTTTTTTCTCTTCCTTCTTTTCTTTGTCCCAAGGGGTTTTGCCAAGAGAAATTTTCGGAGGAACTCTCCATCCAGTGCTGGGGGCGGTATTTGTGCCATTCTTGAGAACGCGCATTTCCCCTTTCTTCTTTTTCACAGCTCGCCCCTTTCTATTATCAACCGAACTCTTCTCATCGCAGCTTTCTGGGTCAGTGCCCGATCAACAACTGACCAACCACCCTCTGTCTTTCTCCAAATCTTGACGTAGCTACGTTTCAGAGACTTGGGCAAAGGGTCATGCCAATTCCTCCTGCGGCCTGTGACATTGCCTGCAGCTAGCCGAATGCTCTGGACAGCCCAGCCCTTGCGGTATTCTCTTCGCTCGCCAATCACAGCTCTTCCCTTTCTCGCAATTCAATGAAGCAGCGCGTCAGCGCCGCAACATCGACCCGTGCCCGGTGAGCGCCGGTGAATGGTTCCCCGAACAGGAATTCATGCAGCGCTGAAAGATTCAGCCGATGGCCTTTCAAGTGTTCTGTGCCCTCGACGGTGCAGATCAGATTGGCCGGCCAGATAAGCTCCGTCTTTGCACGCTTCATCTCGAAATTGACCATCGCCCTGTCATAGCTCATGTTGTGGGCGACGACTTCGTCAGCACTCTCGATCTGGCCCCTTACAGATTCTGAGAAGTGGCTGAATGGCGGCTGGCCTTTGACCTGCTCGGGCTTGATGCCAGTTATTCGGGTGATCTCCTCCGAGACTGGGAAGCCGGGGTCGCAGAAGAATTCAAGCTCTTCGACGACCTCTGTGCCTTCGACGATCTGGCCAAAGTATTCAATTATGCTTGGCTGTTGCGAGAGTGGTTTGACGCTGTTCTGGATCAATCCAGAAGTTTCGGTATCCAGAATTAATGTACGCATTTTGAATGCCTTTCTTTGTGGCTTTCTGACATTTTCTTCTTGGATTCTTCAGAATGCTTCAGCCCTGTTCTTGGGTGTTCTTCTTTTGGAAGAGCAAGCATCCGTTCCCGATTTGCCTTTGCCACCCTCCCCCTTCCTTCTTTTGAGACCTCTGGAAATCCAATCCTTTTCTGCACTATCGATCTGTTCTTTCTCCACTCCAAATTTCTTTCAGCATTGTCTTGGGCATTCTGCTTTGCAGTCCCCAAATAAAGGTGGCTTGGATTAATGCACCAGCCATTGTCGCAGTGGTGACACACAATACCTTCTTTTAAGTTAGCAGGACCTCTTGGGATCGGAGCAACATTCAGGTGATAGCTCAGCCGGTGGGCTGCCCATTTCTCTCCTTCAAATACCACCCCACACACATCTTTGGACTCAGAGGGGAGGGGATAATCCTTCCTTGGCTTTCTTGATCTCGTCAATGGCACCCTGTAGCAGCAGCCACCAACCCAAACGATCGGATTCGGAAATTTAATCATCAGAATGGCAACTCCTGATTGTTTCGGGCTTCTTCATCCAACTCGCGCAGCATCTGTGAGTAAACTGCGAGGTCGAGCAGAGAGTCGTCGTGCCCGCCTTTTTCGAACTGCTCGCAATAGCGTCCCAACTTGCCGACCATTTGAACCATGATGCCAAGGCGGTTGTGATCGTCGACAGAATCACAATTCACCCCACGAGGGAAAAGAGCCATCATCGCACGACCAAAGTTGTGGTAGTTGTCACCGTACAGCTCATTGCGCTGTTCGTAGGTGTCTGCCCCTTCACGGAGCATCTCAGGAACTCGTGCCACCTTCACCCCTCCTTCACGAGTTGGCCAATGACGGCGATGTTGCGCTCAACGACACCTGCGAGAACTAGATAGTGCTGACGCATCTTCAGCGTCCGTCCCGGCACGACGTCATAGTAATTGTTGAGCAGGTTCTTGAACGAAGTCTCGCACCACCAGCTCTTGTGGGTAAGGTCGTGCAGGGCGCACTCGGTCTTGGCCCATGGCATGCAGAATTGCAGCACTCCGCCAGGCACCAGAACGCGCTGGCACTCGAAAAGCATCTCAATGGCGTCGGCCCCAGTCAGGTGCTCGAAGAAGTGATAGGCGTGGATTATGCCGACTGTTCCATCTTCGCAAGGGATCGCGTCGCGCGGCCAGTTCCAATCTGGTAGGCCCAGCGACAGGTCTCGACCGTGGTTCTTGGTCCCGCTCTCCCCGAGGCCAATTGAAAGGCCTGCAGGTGGTGTAAGCAATTCAGGCAGGTCGCGGTCCATGCCCATCTTAAATAGGTTCTCAAAGTTCATCCCAATCTCTCCAAATCTTTAGTGTAGAAAATCCTCGGCGCTGTGTTATCGCCGAATTCAACGAGCACGCAAGGCAACTTGCCAGAGACCATCTGCAACACAGTGCCAACCTCTGCATCGGATTGTCGGTTGCCTCTGTAAGAAACGCGCGCGCCCGTCCAGCCTTCATCGTCTTTTACTTCTCGCTTCTTTCTCATCAGAACGCTCCCTCACGAACTTGCCAGCAGTTGAGGCCAAGGTTGCGCCAAGCCTCAACGACCTTTTCACGGTCTTCAAGCACAAACAGAATGCGGTCTTGAAGGGTCATGCCTTTCTCAGCCTCTTCAGTTGAGTCGTGCCATGCCTGAAGAAGTTCCACCTTCACCTCAGCGTCGGGGCGGAAGTCGAAGGCCGGACGCATAAGAACAAAGTCAACAAACAGATCATTCTCAAGCAGCCATCTCTCGGTTGCGGTTCTGTGCTCCTCGGAGCGCCCGGTGCAGCCGATCAGGATTGGCTCATCGAAGTCAAAGCCGCAGAACATCTTCACCAACCAAGCAACGTCTGGGTGTGGTGTGTCGTCTTTGCACCCGGCGTTGAATTCATCCCACTGCCCGATTAGGTGCTCGCGATGCGCTGTGTTGCAGAGAGTTCCGTCTAGGTCAATCACGATCGCTTTCATCAAAACTTCTCCCACAAATCACCGTCGCTGGAAAACCCAGCAGATAGGCTGGCATCGAGTCCCTTTTCATCCGAGAGCCATTCTGGTATTTCGAAATCGGCCCACTCAACTCCGTCCTTGCGGAGCGTCGGGCCCATCTCAACCTGAGAGGAAGGCAACCAGAACGCCTTGTCGGTCTCTCTGTCGGCAGGGTCTTCCCCCACCAGATAAGCACGATCAGTCTCGTGGAAAAGGATCAATGTGTAGATGCTTGTTTCAGTCATGGCTGCACTTCCGCTTCCTTTGCGGCTCCGCCTGTGCCGCCTGCCTTAATCCAGGCACTTACCGCACCACACGACCCGAAGCAACCTTGTGGTGCATCGTTATAAAGCCACATCAACCAATCGCGCATTGCAGCAATGTTTGTGTCGTCACCCTTTGCATAAGCAGCAATCAAGTCATTGGTTACAACGGCATGAAAGAACGAGCCGCCGGGGATGCCATGCTCAACGTAGCGCATCGCAGCGCCTTGCATGTGGGCAGGCAGTCTTGAATAGTCGGTCATGCTGACATCCTTTCCTTGATTCGCACCCTATTTGTGGCGAGGTCTTCATCGCGCGGCGACCAATCTTTCATCCGCGAAGGCGTGATACCAACGACCAGCGAGTGTGGATCAGAATGCGACACCAAATAGCCTCGCAGCTTCATCTCTGCGACCAGCGCGCTCTGACGCTTAAGCAGCCACCCAGCCTTGTCATAAAAGAACCGGACGTGCCCAGCGCCCATGGAATATTCGCTCGGGATGAACGGACGCCCCAAAGGCTCTTTGCGGGCCTGAGCTGCCTTGATCAGCCCGAACGCACGAGGCAGCTCTCTGTATTCAGCAATCAGGTGCTGGCGAGATAGTTCGTTCGGCAGAACGCAATTGATGCGAGTCATGCCGTCGCCCTCAGCTGGTCGATCAATTTTACAAGAATGATTTTCTGGCTCTCGTCAAATTGCCCCCCTTCACACATCTGAGAGACTGCATTCTCAAGTTCGTGTGCAGCCCGATCAAAGGTCCGACCAAGGAAAAGCTTGGCCCAAGGGTGAACGCGCAACACCTCAGAGTGCATGGCCTCCATAACCGATCGATACTCACCCTGTGTGCGCCCAGAAGCCCGCTTGCGCGCCGTATCGGCGATCGTTCTGAGGTCAAATTTGGCGACGATGTTGGTGTGAATGTTGGTCGGCAATATCCCTCTCGCATCTTCGATCTTCGCACCATCAAGGATCATCTGATCATAGTTGTCGGCGATGGCGTCCATGGTCGCATCATATCTCTGCTTGGCTCGCGGATTTTCGGCGACGGTCGGGCCAGTCTCGTAGCCCCAGCCATTGACATTAAGAACACGCATCGTTTGCTGGGCGAAGCTGCCAGTTCGAGTACGCACGAACTGGTGTGTGAAGGCGCGTGTGACATCAGTCACCAAGAAGGTGTAGGTGATGAATTCCCAAGAGCTTGGTATCGTGTTGGCCATGTAGGCCAATTCCTTTTCGACCATCCCCCAAGGCCAACTTGCGATTTCGTCGAACAGTCCTGGCTTCATCTCGAGGCGTGTGTTCTTGGTGAAAACAAGAACGTTGGCTGCATGGCGCGCCGGATCGGGGTGGCCGAAGCCTGTGTGGTCAATTAATTGGACTTGCATTGTATTAGCCTTTCATTTTGTGCAGGTAAGACTCGCTGCGGTTTTTGATCAATCTCTGGATAACGCGGACATCATTGACGACATCATCCAATAGCAATCCCGGACGCCAAGTGGCGAAGCGCCCGAGGGAGTAAATGCCATGCTCTTCGCTGGCCCACATAATGAACCGGCGGCGCTTATCTTCTGGCATCGGCAGTATCTTGGCGTACTTCTGCTCCTTGGTTTTAACCGCCAATATCTGAGAAGGATGAAGCCCCATCTTCGCAGCACACTGCTCTGCGAATTTGTATTCGTCGGCAGGCTTCCAGCCACCGTAGCACTCAGCCACCATCTGGTCGCCAGTGATTGATATCCGCGCAGCAGGGAATGTCGGACCAGCGACATAAAGCGAACAGTAAGCATCACACCCCTCGAGCCTAGCAATGACATTGGTTCCGGCCCTGCTGTTGAAGTCTTCTTTATCGAACTCATAACCAAGAGCCTTCATAAGCGAAGGCATTGGGATTGTGCTGATGATCGGGCGGTCCTTGTAGGCCCAGAAAGGATAATCCTGATCGAACTGAATCGGAGCATCAATTAGCTCAGCCATCTGGTGGAGCAGGTCTGGCGGAGCTATGAACCGGGGTTGGGGAGTTGGGCTAACAGACAGAACAGAGCGCATCGTTGCTGTGCCATTGGTCTTGCGAGAATACGCCATGGCATCGGCAATTGGGTTGCGCCATGCCTCGACGCTCTTTATTGCCATCACCTTCTTGAAGGGGATATTCAGCGTGTCGGCCACAACAGACGACCTAAACCGCAAGACTGCAGAGTGGTTGTTCGGAAGCTCCTCCTGCGACTCAAAAACGCCATTGCACTTCTTTCGGAGCATGGCAGCAGCCAGCAGCCCTGCCATGCCTGCTCCGACGACATCAATCTTTGACATGCGGAGCACTCCCTGCGATCGAAAGTGAGTGGCGATATTGCAAGCCAGAGAGGGCGGCAGTTAGTTGGTGCTGCCTGACTTGATCACCGGCAGCGACCAGCTCCTCGAGCGGTATATCCCCTAGCGATTGCGGAACAGGATCAACCTGCAAGCCGCAATTCGGGCAGCATATGCGCTTCATGGCTCGGTCCTTTTCAGCTTGGCGACCTTGCCTGTGTATAGCCCAAGCACATCAGTGTCAATTTGATCGCCATTGCGGATGCGTTCACGAGCAAAGACCTGCAGCGTTTGTGCATGAACGCCGCTCTGAACGCTCGGAGCAAAGCCCTGCTCCTCCAACCGACGTGCGAGGTCGATCGCTTCATTGTGCTGGCTTTTGGTAAATGCCAAAGCGACGTCAGTCTTGATCAATGACCCGCCCCCATTAGCCTCAAGCCAGTCCATGGCCCGCTGCCGAGCTTCAGAGTCTTTGGGTAGCGAGCCAGAGATGAAATCTGCCACCTTGACCTGCCAGCCACGGAACTTGATCTCATCCATTTGCAACTCAGTCATTAGGTCTGGGATGCGCGAGGTCTTCAGAGAGTTAAGTGCCTTCTTGGCAACCTTTAGGTCTTCCTCCATCTGGGCGACCGCCTCCTCAAAGGCGATTGTCTCTTCAAGTGCCGAGTTGAGCACCTCGAGTTTGTCGGGAGCAGCCTGAGCTGCTCCCCCGATGTCAAATTCATCGTTCATGATTACATCGCCTTTTCGGTTGCCGAGTCTTCATCGGCCATCGAGTTGACGTCGGCTCGCGCCTCGCCCTTGATCAGTGAGGCAAGGAATTCCAAAGCCTCGGCCTTGATCTGCTTCCAGTCCATGGCGTGATCTTCCATGGTGATTTCTGGCAGCGCCAGGCCACGGTCGACCTTCCACCCGGCCCACTCGCCCTGAGCATTGCTTTCTTCGGCAGTCGTCAGGTTGTAGGTGCGGTAGAAAAGCGGTGCAGTAAACTCGCTGCCATCGCCCCGCTTCAACTTCTCGCCCATCGCCAGTGTGTTCCAGCGCCGCGCCTTCTTCAGCTGGGTGCTGGTCATCGGCAAGAAGCACATGCGCCGACCGGCAGAAAGGTTGAGCCCAAAGAACTGTGCAGTCTCGGAGATCAAGTTGCCGTTAGGCATGATTGGTCGGTTCTTGTCGTCTCTGGTCGTCTGGTCCAAGATTGCCGGGTCGGCATGGATGTTGACCAGCCCCTTGCCGGTGTCGCGTGGCGCCCACTCAAGATACTCCTTGCGGTAGTAAACAGGCAAGAACCAGATGCCGTCGGGGAATATCTCGCCAGTCCCGAGGTCGGCGATCTGGCCTTCCTCAGCCCCTTCAATGTATTCGCTCTTTGACTTCTTCAGCTGGGGGGAAAGCGACTGCAAGATGCCGAGTCGCGGGACAAGCAGGTCGTCGGCAGTGACCTGCTCGAGGCCGGCACCAGCGTATTCTTCAAAGCCGGAATCGGTCGGGGAGGTTAGTTCGCTCTTTTGAGCAGTCGTGAGAGCCTTGTTGGCCATGGGTCGTGTTCCTTTTCACTCAGGTTGTTAGGCCACCGGAGTCGTGGCTCCTTCTCTATGACTGCAAACCGTGCCCGGAGAAAGGGTTTTCGGCCTTTGTTTTTGTGCTTCTTCATGCCGTTCAGCTAAGCCCTTGTTTTTCGGTGATTCTTTTTTCACCGTTTCTTAAAATAAACCTTTTCTTTTGCGCAGCAATGGCGCATAAAGATTGTACGGAAGCGAGGACGCGCCCCCTGCCCCTCCCGCGAACCCCGCAGCAGACGCCCGAAAGGGAAAGCGCGAACGTCCGGTGCCAAGCCCCAGACCCTAGCCGTTGAGACCGCCAAGTGCGGCCCAGACACGGAAGGGAGGAGCGAAGGCGGTTTCCGGCGACAGAGGGAGAGAAAAGCCTCTGCAAAAAAGCAAGACGAAACAGGCCGCGCTGGCCTGTCGCTGCGGATGGGACCGCAGACCTGAAGAGAACCCAAGCTTAGGAGAAGAGAAAATGACAACCATGATCAAACACGAGACTTTCGAAGCCGGTGCCGAGCAACCAGCCCATGGCTACTGGGTCGATGGGACAGTTGAGGTGACGATCAGGGGAGAAACTCGCCGGGTTAAGGCGATGCTGAGTGGCGAGCAGGTCACAGCTTTTGGGCTCACCGGGCGCTACCAGACAGGATCTAAAGCGTGGCCGGCACAGATCACTCGGGTTGTTGATCCTCGCACCAACCGCCCTTGGGACCGCGTTGAGTTCGGACGCGACGAGCGGGCCGGACGCTGCAAGAAAACAAACATGGTTTTCTTCAAGGATTAATCTGGGAGGGGCTTCGGCCCCTCACCACCAAACCGAACTAGGAGAAACGAAAATGACCGACCAGTACACCGCCCTTAGCAACATGATCTTCAACTTTCAAAAAGAAGTCATGCGCCTTGACGTTGCCAACATGGACCCTGAGGTCCGCGCCATGATGGATGTGGTCGAGGCTCAGCTTGACGCCCTTCGCACGGACAAACTGTTTCAATTGCGCTGAAGTCGAAACGCCCAACCGGGCGTCTGGCGGATTGCCTCCCGCCACTGATGAGACAGGCACCCATAGGAGAAATAAAATGACCAACGAACAAGCACTCATCACCATGGTCTCTTCGACCATCGTCGAATTCCACAACGCATACGCCGATCAGCCGGTAAAGAAATTCTCTGACAAAGAGACCGCGATCCGCCGCACATGCGCCGTTCTGGCTGAGGCTGGGATGGCCTTCGATGAGAGTTGCCAGCTGCGGAAGGTTGAGGCGACCCCCAAACTCAACTTCCACGACGACGCACAGTTCGAAGCAGATTCTGCCCACATGCACCAAGAGGCTGAGCCGGTCATCGAGAATGGCCTTGAGATGGATCCTTCAGAAGCGGGGGCATTCGAGACTCCGCTTCCTGCGACTGAACCAAAGCAACGAGCCAAGTCTCAGCACCAGCCGCGCACCGACAAGGATGTCAAGATTGCGGTCGTCGGCGGAAAGGACGCAGCCAACCCTTATCGTGAGGGCTCAGCCAGCCACAAGGCATTCGCACTGATCCAGGGCCAGCCAGGCATCACTCGTGCCGAGTTCGAAGCAGCGGGTGGCCGGGTGCGCACCCTGACCCATGGCCTGAAGATTGGCCAGCTGCGGACGGTGCGGTGATGCGCCGTCTTCTTGAAATCGTCGGCGACCTGATCGGGGTCGTCGCACTCTTTTTTCTTTTGTGGGTCGGTCTTTGGGCTGCTCACCTTTTTGGAGGATGACCACCAAACACACATTGCAAAAATAATTTGGGCTTTGCTAAAATAAACCTTTTCTTTTGCCGTCAGATGGCGCATAAAGGTTGTACGGGAAGTGAAGCCCACCAAACCAAAACCGGAGACACGAAAATGACCAACCGCCAAATAATCAACGCCTTCGCAGCCACCCTGGCAGACGCCGATCACCCCAACCAGCCAGCTCTGAAGGCAGCATGCAAAGCAGCCGATGCAGAGTTTGGTCGCTTTGCTGGTGAGACGCTCTATGATGTGCGTCGGGTGGCGGTCAACGAGCAGTTTGGGAGCTGATCTGATGGAATTTACAACACCGAGAGAGAAGGAGGTCTACAGCAATGCCGTGGCCTTCACCGCCGTCCGAGGGAGAGGTGTCCAGCGCGTGCGCTTCGACTGTGCGACGATTGCAGAGGCGGCTCTGTGGGCAGCTGAGTTCGGCGACGGCAGGACGATGATCTATGCCATCGACGCGCTGGGCGGGAATGCCCACATCTGTAACAGGTAAAATTGTTGAATTTCAGCACAGTGCAAGAAAAGTTGTGATCTCGTAAAATAAAGCTTTTCTTTTTAGCTTGGATGGCGCATAAAGATTGTATGGGAAGAAAAGCCCACCAAACCAACCTAGGAGAGAAGAAAATGTTCAAGGTCATCTTTTACAACAAGAACACCGGCGCTGAGCACACAGATGGCGACATCAAAGGTTCCCGAAGCGAGGCGATCTCCAAAGGCCGTGCCACCTGCAAGGCATCGGATGGCTGGATGGTTCTTTCGATAATCAACAACAGCTTCCTCTTAGATTGAACCAACTCTCCCGAAAGGAGCCTCCGATGAGACACCAAATGATCACCGCCGACCAGCGCATCGAAGCTGCAGTTCGCGGCCTCTCAGCTTACTTTGAGCTGGAGAGCCAGACGCGGGCATTTATGAAATTCCGGATCAGGCTGGAGGGGGAGCCAGGACCGACCTGCGTCAAGGTTCACAAAAGCCACCCAGCTGCCCCTTTTCTTGAAGCGATGGCAAGCGCAGACTAAGTCGAAACGGGCAGCAATGCCCGTCCGCCGGAACTGCTCAACCGGTGCTGATGAGACAGAGCGCAAACCAGGAGAATACAAATGGCCCATCAAGTTGAATCAATCGCATACGCAAACGAAGTTCCTTGGCATGGTATCGGCAACCGCGTCGAAGAGAACTCGACCGTCGAAGAAATGCAGGTCGCTGCTGGCCTCAACTGGGAGCTTGAGCGCAAGCCGCTGCTGGCCGACCTCGGCGGCGGCGAAATGCTGCCCATCGAAGGCAAGAGTGCTTGGGTGCGCAATACTGACCGTCGCGTTATGGCAGTCAGCGGCCCCTCGTGGCGTCCACTTCAACCGGGCAAAACCCTCGAGTTTATGCGCGACTATGTTCAGGCTGGCGCTGCGACGCTCGAGACTGCTGGCTCTCTGCGCGACGGCAAGGTCGTCTGGGGATTGGCGCGCCTCAAGCATGACTTCGAGGTCCGCCCCGGCGACCGTGTAAATGGCTACCTGCTGATCACGTCGCCCAATGAAGTCGGGACGGCGATCAGCGTGCGCACGACGACAGTCCGCGTCGTTTGTGCCAATACGATGGCGCTGGCAAATCGGGCTGGGCGCGGCCAGACGCAATACAAGCAGAACCACCTCAGCGAATTCGACGTGACTGCTGCGAAAGAAGCAGTCGGCAATGCCCACGAGCAATTGGCTCAGGCCGAGAAGAATGCGCGCACCCTCGACAAGCTCAAGCTGAGCATTGCCGATTCAATCACGAAAGTGCTGGTGCCGGTGTTCTTCCCAGAGATCGCAGCCGACGACGAATTGCTGGCTGCGATCCACCTGACCGAAAACCAACCCAAGAAGCTGCAGCAAATCCTCGCCTCGGTCGAAGATGCACCGGGAAACAAGGAGATCAGCGGCACTGGTTGGGCGACCCTGAATGGCGTGACCCACTGGGCTGATCACATATATGGGCACAATGCAGGCACGCGGATGATGCGTTCTTGGATGGGAGACAACTCGGTCCGGAAGCTTGAAGTTGAAGAGAAGCTTCTCGAACTGGCTGAGTGATTGAAAACCGCCTGAAACTTACGTTGGTTTTCAGGCGGTTTTCCGCTGATCTAATTATAACAACAACTTGCAAGGTTCCAAGTTCCAATTATTCGCTTGTTTGAAGACTCCCCCGGTGTTTAGGTTCCTTTTTTCTTTACCTCTTCTTCGTTGTCCTAAGAGAGAGAAAAGAGAAGAGGAAGAGAGAAAACGCTGGAGAGTTCCCGATTATAGCGAAAAAAGCGAACTTGGAACCTTTTTCAAAATAAACCTTTTCTTGGGCACATTTCCGAGAAATAAAGACTTAGAAGGAGTGCCCTGTGAAGATTACAATCAATGGCGACCGCGCCACACTGCACACAAACCCGACGCCGCGCCTTCTCGCAATCCTGCCGAGGCTCGAGGGGCATCGCTCATGGCTCAAGGCTGGTGGCCTTTCAATCACAGCCTCTGGCCACAACTTAGAAGTCCTGTCCGAGGCTTTCCCAGACGCGGCGCAGGAGGCCCATGGAGACAGCCCCCTAGAGAGCCACTTCGATCTTCCGGTTAGGGTTGCCGCCTATCACCCAAAGACTGCCCCCTACCCCCACCAGATACGCGCTCTCGAGAAGGCGCGCACCAAGAAGGGGTTCGCCCTTTTCAAAGAGCAAGGGACAGGCAAGACTTGGGTCGCAATAAATCGCGCTGGCGAGCTTTGGGCCGAGGGGAAGATAACAGGCGTGTTGATCCTTTCAAAGAAGGGAGTTCACCGTCAGTGGGTCGCGAGCCAAATTCCTGAGCACTTCGGCGCTGGCTGGTCTGGGAAGTTTTGGCAAGGCGCAAAGTGGGTCGAGGTCGAAGGCTCCCCTGATCCTGCTGGAGAGCTGCATTTTGCCGCGATCAATTTCGACGGAGCCAAGTCTCCGAAAGGCAAGAAGGCCTGTCTTGAATTCATAGCACTGCACAAGGGACGTTGTTTGCTTATTGGCGACGAGACGCAAGAGATCAAGAACGCAAGCTCGGCCCGGCACAAGGCTGCAGCCGAGCTTGCGAGGGAAACACAGACGCCTTATCGACTTGCTTTGACGGGAACGCCGATTGCCAAAGACCTTACGGATGAATGGGCTCAGCTGAAATGGCTTGATGATAAGATACTCGGCATGAGGTATGTTACCTCTTTCCGAGCGGAGTATTGCATCATGGGTGGTTTTGAGGGCAGGGCTGTCATTGGGCACAGGAACATCGAGCGCTTCAGAGAAAGAGTCGACCCATTCACATTCCGAGCAACGAAAGACGAACTCGGCATCCTGCCAAAGAGTTACAGGTCATGGCAATTCAAGATGTCTGAGAGCCAGAAGAAGGCGATAAAAGGCCTGAAGCAAGACCTCATGCACCAGATTGAGACTGGCGAGATCACAAGTGCTTCAACAGCTGCAGTCGCCCTGATAAAGATACAGCAAGCCAGCAATGGGTTTTTGGCTTCGGATGAAGGTGAGCACCTGCTCCTTGATCCTCCGAAGAAGAACCCAAGAATTCTAGCTTTGTTGGAGGTTCTTGATTCCTATGAAGGCAAGACGATTGTCTGGGCAAGGTTCCGGAAGGACATTGAGATGATCTCTGAAGCCCTTTCAGAGTCCTCGACTTCTTTCGTAGAATACCACGGAGGCACAAGAGACAAAGACCGCACACTAGCCGTTGATGAATTTCTTTCTGATGGTGGAGCGAGGGTCTTTCTTGCAAACCCACAAGCAGGCGGGACCGGACTAAACCTTCAGGGTCTTTGTCGACATGCAGTGTATTACTCCAACAGCTTCAATGCAATTGATCGGTGGCAGAGCGAAGACCGCATACACCGCATTGGGACAGTCGGTGCTGTCTCTTACACAGACATCGTTTGCAAAGGGGCTGTTGATGCGCTGCTGCTTAACAATCTGAAAAGGAAAAAAGGCATAAGTGATCTTGCACTTGAAGATATAAATGCTATAATAGAAGAGGACTTCTGATGCTTGAGCTTTCAAAAAAACAAAAAAAGATTTACGAGAAGATGCTTTCTGAGCCTGAAAGGGTCTGGGTGGTAGAAGATTTTTCTAGCCTTATTTTCGGGTCAGCGCCCCCCAAGCACTGGCGAGCATACCTTCTTATGCAGATGAGGTGGGTCTGTGCAAAGACACAGTCTTACCCTGAGCCAGTCGTTCGTACCAGCAGCAACGGAAGGGGAAATGTGGCCAAATTTGCTTTTTTGGGGGTCTGCCTAAAATAAAGCTTTTCTTTTCCTTCCAGATGGCGCATAGAGAGGGTAAGGAAACGGGCGGAAGCCCACAACGGGAGAGACACAATGAAACCAACGAACGCCATTACACAGAATAAGAATCTGTTGGCCGATCAAATTCGCGCGGCAGAAGCAGGGCCGAATCCTTGGGGATACCGATACACTGGTCGATTTAAGACTGTAAACGGCAGGCTTTATCAGCTTCACTCGAC
>Ga0136588_1000293_pt1 | contig 18898 bp, 26 predicted proteins | sample AntRauMFilla1564_FD_104782 | JGI IMG/M metagenome (GOLD analysis project Ga0136588, IMG submission 104782) | Saline lake microbial communities from Rauer Islands, Antarctica - Metagenome Filla 1 #564 | ecosystem: Environmental > Aquatic > Non-marine Saline and Alkaline > Saline | place... | reverse complement strand
CGTTGTATGCAATGGCTAAATCATTACATCTCTAACATACTTCCCACAAGAAGGGCAGTTGTTTACTCGGTACATATTTTCATCTAAATGACCTTTTATGTACGGCATACATTTAGTTCCATCTTCAAGTTTCATCCAACTTAAGTTCATTTTTTCTAACACGCCACAGCATACAACATTATGTATAGTGCATGGCTTTTCTATTGTTTTGTCAGTATTTTCCATAATCAAATTTTTACCAGTTTATTAAGTTAGTGGCATTTATTGGGTAGCCACGACACCATACATTTAGCGTTGTAAAACATTAAAAACGATTTTACAACACGCTATATAAATAATGCTTGGTTTCGTGCTGTAATTAAAGTTTAGTGTTTTAAATGCCATAATTAAAATTTTTCAAGTTCAAATCGTATATTAGGGTATTTTTCTGAAAGGCTTTTAATCTTCTTTTCTACTGTTGCTTTTTTAGCGAATTTTAAAGCACTTCTTCTTACTAAAGTTCTGTCAGGGTCGCCATCATAAAAAGACCTTAACCAACATCCGTGATTGTTGTGAGTTCCTATTTTTATTAAGTACATAATTTTAATTATTAGTTCTGTTATTAATTCAAAAGTTCGTGCATTTTATCCGCACTATTCATATAGCAATACGTTTAACATTAATACTCGGTAGTTGCTATTATATCGGTCACAGTATTTCTTTCTGCATACTCGGCAAAAGTTTCTATGATTTTTAATCCACAAAAGTAATCTTCCTCATTATAATCTTCTTCTTCATCAGGCTCACTTTCGCTTGGGTCAAGTAAGTAGGTTTCATTCCATTTGCTTTTTGGTAATCTTTTTACTTCTGTTCCTATCAAGTCGCCACAACCTGTAAAATTTAAATAGAAGTCTTTTGCCTCTTTTATGTTTGGTGCAAAAATCCAATCAGTTTCGCCTCCAGAATATTTAAATGTATATATGTTCATTTTATTAATTTTTAGTTATTAATCCGTACTAATGTTAACACCGTGTATAGCAAATAGCCGATTAAAGTTTGTGCTAAATTTCATCGTCCGTGCTGGGCTACTTGCCATACACTTACCGTTATAGCTAATACAAGTCCTCGCTAAATAGCCTAGTCTTTAATTCTTTGGTTTGATTTGCTAAAAAAGCAATTTTACCAGCTCGATTTCTATCCACAAATAAATCTGTATTTGTTAAAAATCCTTGTGTTTCTCGTTGTTCAAGCGTCACTCCTTTTTTAACTATTAATGTTTTATCATAACCAAGTGATTTTCCTATACTTTGGAAAGATGAATAACAGTTATGGTGTCTTCTACAAGCGATAACAAATCCAGATTTTATATTTTTTGGTTGGTGATTATGTTTTTTGCCATCATTAAACCAAATTGCTGAACAAATAATGTAAGTACTATCTATAACACCATCTATAAATAATGGCGAGTTAGTGCTTAAATCGGTAGTCTGTGTGTCTTTATTTTGTTCTTTCATAATTCAAAGTTTAGTACGTATTTAGTCGCCACTATTCATAGATTTAACGTTATAATCCCACCCTTCAAGCCAGGCTCGGCATTTTAGGCATCCTTATCTCTCCAATTTCTGGGGTGCATTCCATCTCCTGGCGGCGCAGGATCATGTATAAGGTATCATAGCTTATATCATCGTCCGTGAGCTTGTAGAAATCCATGAAGTAGCGTATGCTCTCGGCCTTACCTTCCTTCAGCGCATTGTATCGTACATATATGGTGAAGGTGAAGAAGTCGTGAATGAATTTATCCAACCGGGCCATACTCGGCCTGTCTATATGCCAGAATGCAAAGCGCCAATCCGTGCCGCGCTTGTACTTGCATGCAAGTCGTATCTCCACCTTTTCTGTCAGCGTAGTACCATAGTCTGCTTCTACCGGTCGGGGTATGCGCTGCATGCTGCTCCATACCAATGAGCCCACTACTTTAGAGTCGTTCACCTTCAAAATTCCATCAGCAGTTTTATTGCAGTGATGCTGCAAGATTTTCGCCACATGTGGCCGCAAGTACAGGTCTATGGTATGAATCTTGGTTCTCATGCCCTAAATTTACAAAACACATGCGCAGCACACCCTTACAGTTTGGTGAAACTTATACACGTAATTCACACATCCTGCCACACATCGCAGCGCCGCTCTCTATTAGTTTCTATCCACACCGCACCCATATCTATAGCCTTCTTGAGCCGCTCTATATTCGTGGAGCTGTGCAGTATAGTATCCACCATATTGCCTTCCGGAAATGTCCACACCCTGGTGTTGGGCTTTACTTCTCCAGATGCTGTGAGAAGGTCGGTAATTTCTGCCTTCACCAGCTCGGCTATTATTGTAATTCTACGCCCCATTTTCTACCTTTTCAATTTTACAATGTTTTTTTTTTCAGCCTTCCACAGCCCAAAATGCCGACCAACACGACCAACAAACCAACAAGCCATTTTTTAAAAATCGACATTTCGACCAACATTTGAAGGGCTGAAACCAACAAAATAGGGGCTGAAACCAACAAAACAAGACCTGAAACCAACATGCCCAAAATAATTAATGCAATATATATCAATTAGTTATAAATTTATGGTGGTTTGTTGGTCGGTTTCTGTTGGTTTTGCAACGAAATGCCCAAAAAAAACATCCCCAAGGCATTTGTTCCCAAAATGGTATTATTTCTTGCAGACCTATGTACCTACATACATCGTTTTTATTCTTGGAATCCTACCGATTGTTTTTTTGCTGTTTTTGCATCAACTCACCACCGCAAATCATATACGCCGGCAAATGGCAATGAATAAAAAAGAATCTATCGCCATATCTATGCGAGAGACGGCGCCCAACAGCCGAGAAATGCCATGCGAAAAGCACGGCGCTTCTCTTGGTGTTAAGCAACATTAAAACGGAAGTTCATTCAATAACTTTATTTTGTACCAAGATTTTAGTAAAAGGTATTTATATCTAAGCCAATAATATGTTTTAAATATTGGTTTTCCATTGTGAAAGTCATTATCATAATATTCGTGCTTTTCACATCTTCCACAAACATCACAACCACTATCATTAAAGGTTATTTTATGTCGCCATAAGTAACACACAACGTTGCCTAACACTGTATATAATTCAGGCTTGGTTTCTGTTTTTTCACTGTCTATTTGCTTATTCATGATTTTGTTTTTACTTATTAATATTTGGCTTAATTCACGCCCGAAATCATATACTCGACCGTTGGCAGCAATTAAAATACCGCCCGAATAGCATTGTGCATTTTGTCGAGAATTTTTGAAACATAATCTTCCGCAATCTTCTGTAATTCATCCAAGGTATCGGCTTCAATTTCGTGTTCGTGTATGTCTTCTACCGCATCGCCAATCATTACAGTGATAGTTCCGTGATACTTTCCATATTCAGAAGAACTTTTGTGTGGTGGGTAAAATCTTGAAGATATACGGCACACATCGCCATCATAATCTAATTTCAATCCACAATCCCAACTCCATTTAATTAAGTTATCTTCTTCATTGGCTTGCTCTTGCCATTTATGTGCTGCATCCCACATTTCTTTTGAGTTATCGCCCCAAAATTCTCTATTATCAAGTTTGCTTTTAAATTCAGTTTGCTCCATTTTTAAAAAATAACTGCTGCCAAAAATTGCTATAATGAATGCCGCAGGCAGCGTTTACGGCAATAGCTAAGGTTTGTTCGTGCGGCACTACATCATAGCAGAGCCGTTGGTTTATACTCAAAAAGGCAAATCATCTACCGGTACAGCGCTTGCCACAATAGATTCATCTGCTTTGCCAGGCACCATGCCAAGGGTTATCTCAGTAGTGGCTTTCAACTCGTCCCAATTGAGCACATATGCACTGGTCTGCACAGATCCTTCTCCATTATCCACATCAAATCGCTCGGCCTTCACCTTGCCCAAGAAGTATGGCCGCTGCTCCATGTAGCTCAGTAGGGTGGTTTGGTTCAGCCCGTCCAGACCTTGACTGCGCATACTGCGCAAGTACTCCGGATGTATGAGCTTGGGCCGGATGTATAGCAGATTGGCCGGGCCATCATCCACCACCACATCGTGGCCATCGCTGTGCTTGAACGACACTTCATTCTCCTTCATCTTGAAGTGTATGCCATTGCGCAGCAGCCGCTGCGAAGTCATGCTCTCCATCTGGCTCCAGAATTCGTGCAGCACATCATTCGTAGCAATGGTGATGCTCATGTGCACCACTTCATCTGCCGCCCATTGCCTGAACTCAGCCAAGGTCCAAGGCAGGGTGAATATGCTTGAGAATATATTCCACATACTGAGAAATGCCGCATAGTTTCTCACCACCCTGTCATTGGCGAATTCGCCGCGGTCTGCTATGATCTTTTTGAGCGTGCGTATCTCTTGGTATATGGTATCCCTGTAGCTTTTCTCTACCACCTTTCGATGGCTGAGCAGCTCGGCGCTCACATTGGTTATGCCCTTATCTTCCCACTCTTTGAGACGGCTATACTTTTCTACTTCATCCTGAGAGAATGCGCGCTTCACATATGCCAGCACCACTGAGCGGCTCAGCACAGAGTTATCATCGCGCGTGCTCAGGTACTGGCCCACCAGCATGATGGTGCTCATCACTTCCTGTATCTCAATGTTTCGCTTGTCGCCGCTTCCGCGCATACGGCCTTCGCCATCATAGCTCCCTTTGATGATCTGAAACCAACCATCTTTTGGGCCGCGCATATACTTGTCGTCAAATTCATTGAAGCCGCTGGGAGTATTGCGAAACCTGCCCATGTAGGTCATAAATGCAAACTCGGTACCTGAGTTGATCTGAAACATCTGCCGCTTATAGAAAAATATGGCCTGGATGCTCTCGGCGATCTTGCTCTTGCCCGACTGGCTCGGACCATAGATGTATAGGAATGGGCAATTCTTATCTATCTGAAATACCACATCTCTGAAAGCGCTCAGCATGGCAAATGCCACAGCCGGCATACCGAAAGATCCGTATACATCCTTCATATGCCCCGCCCACATATCGAAGGTTATCTCACTGGGTATGTAGGTAAGGAATTTATCATACTTATACTTATTATCTTCATCGCGCACACCCTTGAAAATGTCGCTCACGCCAGGCGAAAAGAAGTGCATATCTCCATGCTTCACCAATCCATAGGCATCATACTTCACCAGCTTGCCATTGTAGATGGCATTTTGGTACGCAAAAAAACCTTCCGGCTGGTATCCCAAGGTCGTTATTTCGTGCGCTTCTGGTAGCTGAAACAGTATACTTGCCACCAGTCTCATAAGCTCATTAGGCCCCCCTTTCCACTGGTAGCTCCCCTGTCTGAAGCACCACTTCTTGAACATCTCGACACTCACCAGCGCATCGCTCGGCATCATAACCAGCCGCGGCGGGTGTATGCCATTATTGATGCGTATCACGCGGGCATCATCTGCCGAATCATTTGGCGCGCGCCGGTGGAATATAGGCTCCAGCACAAAGTTGCTAACATTGCGCCCGGTAGTGCCGCCCCCATCGCTTAGGAAATAGTACCCCGTCTTGAACTTATCCACCAACGGATAGAATCCATAAGTGCCCACAAAGTCATGATCTACGCCTTCTGGCAATTTTGAGATGGCACCATCTATGGCCTTCTCTATGCCCTTCATATCATTGTGTTTGCTCAGCACCTTGGCCAGCTCTGTGCGCTTCACGCCTTGCTTCTTATGCCGCGTAGCGATCTCATCCAAGTACGCGCTGGCTACGCTATCGCTCTGCACATTGCCCAGCATAGCGGCTATGGCTTCTATGGCTTGGCCGCGCTCTGCGGGGCTGCTTGCCGCCGTAATTTCTGCCGCCACCCATGCCATGAGCCCATCTTCATACTGCTCTATACACGCGGTGAATGCCGCCGCATCTTCACGGCACCACTCATCAGGATCTTTGCCATCTGGCATCACCGCCACGCGCACTTCTAAGCCATGGCTGAGAAGTATGGGCAGGCTACGCTCTGCCATTTTGCGCCCAGCGGCATCGCCATCACTCACTATAAGCACGGCAGGGCATAGCCGGGACAGTTGCTTGGCATGGCTATCTGTAAGCGCCGTGCCCATACATGCCACAGCATTGGCTATACCTACGCGGTGGGCGGCATGCACATCTGTGAATCCTTCCATAAGTATGGCACACTTCTGCTGCACGATGTGCTTTCGCGCTTTTTCCATGCCATATATAGTGCGCCCCTTGTCGAATAGCGGAGTCTGCTTGGTATTGATATACTTCCCGCCAAAATCATTGCCAGGGGCTTGCCTTCCGGAAAATCCCACCGCCCGCCCGGCAGTATCGGTTATTTCGAAAGTGATCCTGTTTTGCAGCGTATCGAAGTTGCGCTCATCCTTTGTGGTGATGATGCCTGCCTGCTCAGCATACTTCCACATGCCGCTATCTATTGCAGCGCGGGTTATGAAGTCGCGCTGATCTGGCGCATACCCGATGCCCCACTCGGCGCACTCTTCGCGGGTGTATCCGCGCCCTTGCAGGTACTTGCTTATGGGTCCATCCTTATCCCAATCTTGGGCCAGCTGCTCGTGCCACTTGCGGAAGGTGGCGCGCATTACGCGCTCCATCTCTACCCTGTCGCTGCGGTGGCGGCGATCTGTTTCGGTCTCTTCTTGCTCTTCGAGCAGCACATTTCCCACATCTGCCAGCATTTTCACGGCATCTATGAAAGTCATGCCATGCTTTAGTTCCAGATACTTCACCACGCCACCCCCTTCTTGCGAACTGTAGCAATACCATACCTGCTTAGATGGATTTACGAAGAAGCTCGGCGATTTCTCAGCCGTAAAAGGTGAGCACCCCTTCCACTGCGCGCCGCTTTGCTTTAGCGTAGTGTCCCTACCTATTATATGTACTATGTCCGCGCTATCCAGCGCCTTTTCTATGCTTTGTTGGGTGTACATTTATAGCGGGGATTCTTGTGTTTGTGAAATTGATTGAAATATTTGCAGCGCCACTTGCGGCCCTATGGCATTTCCGTAGCCTTTGATGGACTCATTTCGCCATTTAGGAAAGGTAATTCCGTCCAGTTGGGTGGGAAGCCCATCATTTCGGCCACAAATCGGGGATTGAGTTGGGAAGTTTTGCCAGTTTGCTGCCTCGCTCGTTTGGTTAGACTGTCTTGGTTCTCCTTTCCCGTGATCTTCTCGCCTTCCATTGCTTGTGGTGTCGGTAGCATCGCATACTCCACAAAAGACTCCAAGTGAGAGATTGCCTTCTTGTGTCCTTGTCTCGCTGCACGCGTTGCATAGCCTTCTTTGCCGCCTACCTTCGGGGTCGGTAGCAATCCTACTATCACAAAATCCTTTAAGTCGCCCCGCCAATTCCCCGCCTTTGTGTAGTCCTTTCGCCCTGGTTTTGGTCTCATTGGCCTGCCCTTTCCATTTCCGTCTATTGCTTGTGGCGTAGGCAATAAACCATATTCTATCTCTTCTATGCGGCGCATTGACGGCACAAGCTGGAAGTAGAAACGGGAGCACTTCGTAGCCTTGAGCTTCCAGGTCAGCTTGCACTTCGTCGAATACCAATCCCCCGTTCCAATTAGTGAGCCCGCGAACATTTTCGCCCACGACGTAGCGCGGTTGAATCTCTCGAATTGCTCTAAGCATTTCGGGCCAGAGATGGCGCGGGTCTTCTTTTCCTTTTCGCTTGCCGGCCGCGCTGTATGGCTGGCAGGGGAATCCGCCGCTGAGCACGTCGATGGCTCCGCGGTGAATAGTGAAATCTGTCTTTGTGATGTCGTCATAACTTATTGAATTTGGCCAGTAGTGGCGTAGTACCTGCTTTCCAAAATCATTCCATTCGCAATGGAATACGTTCGTCCAGCCTATTAATTCGGCAGCAAAATCAAAGCCGCCAATACCTGAGAATAGAGAGCCGTGGGTCATCATATCAATCTTTTCTTGCGCTCCAAAATGCAAGAATTGCCAAGCCAATCCAGAAGAGTAGGATGGTTGCGCTCATACCTTTTCAGTTTTATCATTATAAAATACTTCATTGAGCAATGTGGCGATATCTCGCTCTGTATGTGGATTGTGCACCATATCGCTCCATATGGTCTGCACGCCCATGGTCATCAGCGGATTGTACTTGCACCACGCTTCATCTTTTGGCACACTCCATATGAAGTGTCCATGGGCGCGCGCCCATGATGCGAGCATGATATCGCCCTTGTTTCGGAAGCGCTCATCTATATATAGCCCCTTATCCAATGCCCTGCCATACATGGCCACGCCTCCGGTAAGTGGTATATCTATGATCTTAAATTCTTTCGCATTTTCAAAAAACCCTATGCGCTCTGCCCAGCTTCCGCGAAAACTCTCATAAGGGCCCGCCCCCATGACTTTACCGCCAAGGCTTGCTATTGCTTGCTTCTTCTTCACGTAGAAGTTGGCCTTGTTGTTTATCGTGGCCAGCCTTATGCGCATGCGGTACACATAGTCTGCGGGATAGATTATATCATCATCGCAGATGAGTATCACATCATCATTCTGAAACTCGCCGCATACAAGCGGAGCAAACTTTGCCAGGTCGCCAATGTCATGCTTCATCCACCCTACGCGGATCTGTGCACTATGGCGCTCTGAGATGCGCTGCACTTGCTGGTCTATGCGCCACCGCATGAGATCGTCTATGGGTGGGTTTATGTTCAGGTGTATCTCATCCACTTGATCGGCCAGACTCTCTACGGCATTCCACACTACACTGAGTATGCGTGGGTGGTAAGTAGCCATTGTTGCTATTGTCTTCATATTGCTTTGAGTATTAAGGTTCTTTCGGGGTTCATTTTGCTGTCGTGTGTGCCATCGCATATCACCAGGCTCTTATCTACTTGCCATATGGTGGCACCATCTGCGCGCAGCCTTCTGGATATCTGCGCACCTACGCCGCTGCCAAGGCCGGGCATGCGCGCCCAGTCTCTATGCACGCGCTCTACGCTGTACTGCAAGCGTATCATCATATCTCTGGTAGCTATGAAGCAGAGATCCATCCACCCTGTAAGGCGCACATCTACGCCGCCGAAGCAATAGGGCACAGGGTCTGAGCTGCCCCATTGTGCATTTCTATAATCGCGGAGCAGGTTAAGGCATGTGCGCGATGCCAGCGGTATGGCGTCATAGGCAGCCTTGGCCCTGCGGTAAAACCCCGCCTTGAGCATGACATCATCCGGCAGCTGTACTACATAGTTCCATGTATGGGACTCAGTGGCTTGGTAGAGCCCATGCACGGTGCGCCAGTAGTTGCTTTTGCCCATATTGGTATTGCTGCGCAGGAGCCATGCATCTATGCCGGCATCGCGCAAAGCCTGCACCACCTTGTGGCTATATGCTGGCATGCTCGCATCATCGCAGAGTATTACGGTGTGCTTGCCATATGCGGCGGCTTCGCGTATTATCTCTCGCGCCAATCGCATGCATAGATGCGCGCGGTTGTACGTGGTTATTATGGTGAGAAATTTCATTTAATTTAGAATTGAGATAGCCGTACCGTGGCGATGTGCAGGAATACTTGCATGGCGGAAATTTTCACTGTCGCTCATACCGCAAGTTTCATTTGGTTTTTAGTGTTTAGTGTTTGGTTTTTAGGGTTTGCAGATATCGCTTATAGTTCACGGGTCCGGCACTTCGCTTGTCCATGAGTCGTCCGGCAGGGAGCCTATCTCGTAGCTGCCGCCATCGAGCACAATGTTCTTGCGGATCTTCTCCTTGTTGTAGCCAGCAGAGAACTCTACGCGGGCTATCACTTCGCCGGTGCATTGGCTTATGAACATGGCGCGAATGCGGTTGCCGGCTTCCACCTTGACATCGTACTCGCCATACCACTCCCACGGCTCCCAGCGAATCCACTCGCCTACATTGTCCTTGCCGAAGTGCAGTATGTGCACATAGTATGGCTCACTGCTTTCTATCTTGCCCTTTGCCTTGGTCTGCGCTGTGGCGCTAAGTGCCGCGCATAGTATCACGGCTGTGAGTATTGTTTTCATATTTTATAGTGTTTGGTGTTTTACTTTTTCGTGTCGAAGAGTGGCAGCCATGCGAGCTTATCTATTTTGTATGGCGTGCCTTCATGGCTGCGCTCATGGTAGCTCCATATGTTGTGGCCAAGGGTTTTAATGTCTGCCACGGCGGGGCCTTGTTTTTTCACATCCCATGGCACGGGCGTGGCGGTGTATCCATTTATAGCGAGTCGCACATCGCTATCCCAATCCAGCGAGCGGTTCCACTCATTGGTCCACAGCTTGGCTCGGGTTATGAGTGTGCCATCTTCATTGCCCATTACCCGCACTATGCCTTGGGTGTGCAGCCATCCGGCCAGATTGTATGGCAGGTATCGCTGCTCTCCGGGCTCCAGTTGCGCACCATTTTGGGTGACTTGCTGCATCACTTCGCAGAGCACTTTCATCACGCCTACGCGAATGCAATCCATGCTGAAAGCGCGAATCGCTCCAAGTACTTTATTCGGATTGGGATATTGGAACAGGCTGGCATCGCCATTGGTGCCATCTACAAATAGCACATGATCGAATCCGATATAAGGCACCTTGTGGAGCATCATACCAATCATTGCCATCCATGCTTCGGTGCTTATGATATCATCATCATCCATCTTCACATAATAATCTGCCACACCTGTAGCGAGCGCCATATTCAGCGATGCATTCCACTTGGCGCCTACCAGATCATTGCTTACGCGGTGGAGTATCAAGTCCAGGTCCTTATCGGCATCGCGCATCTCTTCGCATAGTGCTTTGTCTGAATCTTCGCTGTATGCCACGCATATGCGTATATCTGCCACATCTGCGGAAGCGCGCACGATGCGCCCCAATCCTTGCATGAACATTCGCGCCACTTGGGTGCGGCCATGCATGCATGTGAAAAAGTGGATCGTTAGTTTTTTATTTTCTCTAAGTATTTTCATCGGTAGATAGTATTTCGTTAATCAATTGGTCTATAGCAGTAGCCGCTTCCATGCTTTCGCAGATAGAAACCTGCGCACGGCGGCTGGCATTGAGCACTGCGCGGTTAAATTCTCCATCATCCACCAAGCAAGTGGTGAGTGCGTGTATCACGCTGGATGCGCTTCCACCCATTTCTATACTCACATTGCCGCTGGCATCTCTCAGGATTATTATTTTGGCCGCAGCAGATGGCGATCGCTTAGTAAACTTGCAGCCTATATATTTCCATACCCGGCTCAGTGGTTTCAATCTTTGTGTGCGTTTCTTGGAGTTCATCTTCGTTTGGTTTATAGGGTTCTATTGATATAATATTTGCCGTAGGGCATATTTCTATGTTGTATGCCATTGAAACGGTGCGCTTCGCCATACAACATTGTATAACAAAACATAAAATTATTCAATGTCAAAACACATTTTTAAGTTTCTATATATATTAAACTGCATCTCATTAAGTCGCAAAGCATAGAATCTATCCTCTTTTACTATACCTGCATCTTTAAGTATTTCAGTTGCGTGTTTCCAAGCCTTTTCTTGTAGGCTTTGCTTTAATTCTTCTGTATTTGTCATAATTTTACGTTTGTTATACTAAGCGATGGTGGCGCGCACCCTTGTGGGGCCTGCGCCTATCCATACATCATCAAACTCTCGCCCGAAGGCGTGGTATATTGCTCGGCAGCTCATGCGGGTTCATTTAGGTATTGGTGTCTAAATTCCTCGTATGCATCGCGGCGTATTTCTGGGTCTATAATCTCGAACACATCGCGCCCGCAGATGGTAATGGCATGTATCTTCACATCGTGCTGCTGTATGCTGATGTGGAAGAGCAGCTCGGTGTTGCCTATCATTTTTTTGATGGTCTTGGCGGGTATATATGTAGCGCCAGTCTCAGGATGGTGAAAGCTCATATGGTTTGGGTTTTAAGGATTTGGATAAATTCTTGGTGCATGGATTGCGCATTTGGGGCATCGCCACCAGGTAGGAGCGCCATGACGGCATATTTGTGGCGGCGCAGGTGTGCAGCCACCTGATCATCTGTGGCGTGGGGGTATGCATCCATCCAGGGCTTCAGCGCGCGTATAGCCAGAAAGCACTCCATATCATTGCGGTGGCTTCGCTTTAGGCATATCATGCGCTCTCGCATGCGTATCACCTTGGTGATGAATTGGCGGGGGCTTCTCACAGGTCTATGCTTTTTTGGATTTTGTCGCGCTCTTCTTTGGCAAGCACTATAAGGGCATGAAGTATTCTGGGCGTACTGCGAGATCCGCTGCGCACAGCGCGCACATGTGCCGCGCTTACTTCATTTTTGAGCCGCTCGCTTATCTCTTCGCCATAGCCGTGGGGCAGGTATTGCTCGACGGATTGGAGCTCTGTGCGCATATCTTTTCTCACATCTTTTTTCATCGTTGTATTCATATTGGTTACAAATGTTTTGCAATTGTATACATTTTGCACATACTTTGCATACGTTTTGCATACGTTTATTTATTAACAGGATACCTGTTGATAACTTGTTAACAATTAATGCGCACTATATTTACATTGTGAATACATACTTGAAATATGATGATGATGGCCGCATACATATTGGCGAAACCATACGCCAGTACTTGGATGCGCACAGTATGAAGCATGCGTCTTTTGCGCGCTTGCTCGATATGACTCGCGGCGGGTTTGCCCGCATTTTGCGGGAGCGGTCTATAAATACGGAGCGTTTACAGCAGATATCGGAGATTAGCGGGCATAATTTTTTTCAGTACTTCCACGCGTCAGATGATTCATTGAATAATCAGATGCATGAGCCGCAAATGCTTTATGAATCGAAGCCGCGCCGGTCGCGTGTTGTGTTGGATTTAGAAAATGGCGAAGTGGTGGGTCAGCACCGCGAAGATTCGGACCTACTCAATAGAGTGATGGATATGCAGCAGCGGCAGTGGGATGTGCTGGAAAAGTTCATTCCCAATCTTGCTGAAATGATGGCTTCAAATCCGGATTTTAAACTGGATGATGTGAAATCGCCCGTTCCGCCTGTCCGAAAACCGTCCGAAAAAAAACCACGAAATGATGGAGATGTTGTTTAGGTTGGGTGTTTCTGGAATTGTTTGTGATCCCAGCCGGATCACCATAGCCGATTCAAGTCAAATTCTGAAACCCAGAAAAATACTTGAATCGGCTTTTTTTATTTGTGGCAGCGCGAGATGCGCGGAATAAGAGCAGAAGACCATGAAAAAATCAAACATTTCGAAAAGTGGAAAATCAGACCGAAAGCCGTCCGAAAAAAAAGGCGCAAACAAATTCGGACCAGTATTTAGCTTTAATGTAGGTGCGCGGATGGATGCATATACCCGCGCTGATGGCACACAAGCCATATATTTGCTCGTAATAGTAAACGGAAAGCGACGAAAGTTGCCGCTGAAATTATACGCCCGCGCAAACCATTGGGACGCCAAAAAGTGCCAAGTGAAACCATCGGCACCGGGAGCCGACGAACTCAATATGATTATAGCGCAGCAGGTAGGGCGAGCCAATGATATAGCCGTCCGCCACAGGCTGCAAAGCATCCCGCTCAGCGTTGCAAAACTTGTAGAACTTCTTGGATCGGCAGCGCAGAGCGCATGCTTTCTTACGTACATGCGCGCGCAAATAACCATAAGAGAAGCCGAGATTAAGCCCCGCACCATAGCCCACCACGTATGCACACTTGGCAAACTATCTGCATGCTTTCCGGAAGGGCTCACCACATCTGCCATAGATCACCACGCGGTAGAGCGGTTTCGAAACTACATGATCCGCCACGGATTGGGGCCAAACACCATCACCGGAAATCTAAAAAGATGGAAAATATACATACACCGCGCCATGCGCGATGATATTGTAACCCGCGATCCATTTGAGCACATGCCCACGCGGTATCATCCTGGTGATCGCACATCTCTTACCCGCGATGAACTCGGAAAACTCGAAGCCCTTTATACGTCTGCATACATCACACCCACCATGGGGCGCACCTTGCAGTGTTTTTTATTTTCGTGCTATACCGGTCTGCGGGTTGGCGATATATCTCAAGTGTGCCGGCAGAACATCATAAATAACGAGATCACAATCATGCCAAAAAAAACCGAAGGATTTGTCAAGGTGGTCAGAATACCGCTCAATAGGCAGGCCAAGGAGTATTTAAACATTTCGCATGAGGAGTGGAAATTTGATATGCCAGCAGAGCCCACCATGAATGAGCTGCTCAAAGATGCCGCGCGCATCACAGGTATACCCAAAAAGATAACCTACCACGTAAGCCGCCACACCTTTGCCACGCTATTTCTTGCCAGCGGCGGCACGCTTGATACTTTGCAGAAACTCATGGGACATGCAGACATTAGTACCACCATGATATATGTACATGTGAGCGATGCCCGCAAGCGCGAGCAGATTGAGATGATGTAACTTTGGTTTGAAAATTGTATACCTTACACATATGAAACGAATAGCCATAATATTTGCCGCGATCGCAATGCTATCATGCAAGCGCCAGATGGATGTGAAATATGAGCTGCGCTGTGTAGAGTGCGCGGCAGAGTACACCAATGAAGATGGCGAAAAGCGCGCCCAGGTGGTGCGCGGGGCCATGGATATATACATGGAAGTAGACCGTGGCACCGATCTGCGGCTCAGGGCTGTGAGCGGAGTTGAAGATGGATACATAGTGATGCGCATCATGAATGTAAGCCGGGAGCTGGCGCGCGCAGAAAATTATGATCCGTTTGCGGAAGAGACCATCACCGCCACAGTGAAATAATCCATTCAACACCCACTATCACTTCACATACTTCACCAGCTTCTCAGTATCGCCAAGGGTGCGGTTGAAATCATCGAAGGAGCGCTTCTCGAATACTACATTGATACGCGAGTGAAATCCGCGAATCTCTTGCACGAGTGCGCCTATATCTGGCCCAGATTGCTGTGATTGTTGCGGCGATGCGGCGGGCGCGGGCGTGCTGATGCCAGAGAATGCTGGGCCAAATGGTGATGCGCCCATCATGCCGCGCGTCTCGCCAGCGGTGAATACCTGGCTGCCGCGTGGCAGGTTTACAAGTTCGGGGCCTTCTTCGCCCACAAGCGCCATACCGCCCGGAGCGGAGCTGGTACCTTTTGCAAAGGCGGGAATGATGCTATCAAACAATGTGCTGGCCGCTGCACCGGCTACGGTAGCCAGCGCCACATTGAGCGGAAATGGTACGGTGGCTAAGGTCTTCACCATGCTTGCCGCGATGGCTTCTGATATATATGCCTTGATAACCTGCCGCACACTGTTCAGCGTTCTTGCTGCGGCATCCTGTATGCTGTCTGCGCCATCTGTGGCGGCCATGCCCGATGCCACACCGGTAGCTACTGCGGCTGCCATCTCGGCGTGGTACGCATCAATCTTAGATTGAGCATTGGCGGTGGCTTTTGCCGTATTCTCATCGTCCAATTTTTGGCTTTCGAGTCTGCGCTGATCTACTGCATCTAATAGGGCTATCTCGGCATCGAATATCTGCTGCTGTATATCTGTGGTGGCAAGGCCCATTTCCATAAGGGCTTCTTTCTGGAGTAGCATGCTGGACATCTTCAGCGCAATGAGCTCATCTTCGTACTGCTGCGCTGTGAGCGATCCGGCTGCGCGCTGCTCTGCCAAGAATACCTGCTCTTCTGCATAGGTTTGCTTGAGCGCTGCGAGTGCTTCTTTGGCTGTGTCTGCGCGGATCTGCTCTGGTGTGCGTGTGGCCGCGGTAGGCGTGCTGCTATTGCCGCCAGGTGTTGCAGCAGGCCCACCGCCTGTCGCGTCCAAGCCTATGCCTATACTTCCAGTAAGCGCATCGGCGCGCAGTTTTTGCAGGTTGTTTATTTGCGCTTCGAGCAGCTTCACCTTTCCGGCACCTTCTTCTGTGCTGGAGTCTATTACTGCGGCCATATCGCGCAGGCTCTGTATATTGCCTTCCAGCTTGCCCCAGTCTGATGCTGCCGCATACTCTTTCGTAGTGTCTGCGATGCCATTAAGGCTTTCTTGAAACTCTGCCAGATTGGTATACAGGGTGGGGCTCAGTAGCCCATCTTTCCAATAGCTCAGGCCAAGGGTTTCTTGAAGTTGAGCGCTCACCTTATTGGTGCTTGATAGGCTATTTACGGCATCATTGAAAAACTTAACCGTAGATCTGGCAGCATTGGATAGCACGCCTTCGCCATTTTCTACGCTCAATATGAATCCTTCCCAAGCACTTGTGAGCTTAGTAACATCTCCCGTCAGCGTATTGAGTTGCTCTTCTGCCATCTTTTTGGCGGCGCCGCCGGCATCATTGAGCTTCTCTTCGAGCACGGCAGCGGCATCTGAGTTCTGCGCGAGTATCAATGCTTGGTTACTGGCTTCGAGCCCAAATAGACTGATAGCTGTTTTTGTCTTGTTGGTACTCGCGTTGATAAGCTCCATGGCTTCATTCCAGCTCATGCCAGATTGCGCCAGCTTACCGAAGATAGCCCGCAGACCTGTACCGGCAGATTCTGCGCGCATACCCCTATCTACGAGCGTACCTATGAGCGCCGTGGTGCGCTCTATGCTCAGCCCGGCTGCTGCCGCAGATGGCGCGGCTTGGGTCATGGCAAATTTGAATTTTTCTATATCCAGCGCGGAGCTGCTGAAACTCTTAGCCATTACATCTACCACGCGCTGCGTCTCTGAACTATCGAGCCCAAACTGGCGCAGTGTAGATCCCGCAATGCTCGCCGCAGTGGGTAGGTCTGTGCCAGCCGCTGCCGCAAGATCGAGCACGGCGGGGGTAAGATTTGATATCTCGCGGATGGTAAAACCGAGCTTTGCGAGCTCCGTCTGCGCTTCTGCGGCTTGCCCGGCTGTGAATGCCGTGCTACTACCCAGCGCGACCTGCTGCTCTCGCAGCGCGGCGGTGGCTTCGCGGGTCTCGCCAAGCACGGCATTGAGCCGGGCATTGGCATCTTGAAAATCTGTAACTGTGCGCACAGCATTTGCCAAGCCTTGGCGGAGCATATTGAATCCGCTGCTGAGCAGGTTGCCGCCAAATACGCCTGCTATCACTGTTTTCACATTGGCCCATCCGGAAGATGTGCGGCCCAGCAGCCGGTTGTGCGCATCGAGATCTTTCTTGAGTTCGCGCACGCGCTTGGTGGCTTCTATATAGTCCTTGCTCCCCACCTTGGCATTGGCGGCTGCCTGCCTTGATTGGCGAAATGCCGCGGCTATGTTTTTGATATTCTTCTCGGCATCGCCGCTTTGCAGCTTCACGTATATGGATGCAGTTTCCTTGGCCATGGTGTTATTCTAAGTTGATTTTCATTTCTCTTGATACAGCGGTAGCGCCTACTCGGCTCATCTCTGAAGCTATGCGCGGGGTGAATTTTCTCATGGTGGCATTGATGTAGCTGCCCGCGCGTATGTTGCGCGCATGGCTGCGCACGGTGTGGGTGGTGCCTTGCTTGGTTTTGCGGGTATACTGCTTTACTTGTCCGCCGCTCTTGGTGGCTGCGCTCTGTCCGTAGTTGAGTATGAATGCGCTCTGGCTGGCGCGAAATCCAAATGCATATACCCACCCGGTGCTGCGGTCTGTGCGCACGGCCGGGCGAAAGCTGCGCAGGGTTTTGCCCGTGCGGCTATTGAGCGATGCGGCAGCGCCGCGCGCAGCATCTGCGCTGAGTATACCTGCGTATCGCTGGGCTACTTGCCCTATTCGGTTGCGTAAGTCTATACCGTCATCTATACCCATAGAGCGAAAATACGGCGCGCATTAGGTTGGTGTTTGTACATGGATGCCCCGATTGGGTCGTGGGTACGTATCAAGACTCACTACCCACTACTCAATACCCACTACTCAATACCCACTACTCAAGACCCAAGACCAACTACTCACAAACTCTTCGAAACTCCAATCTCCACAGTAAATTCCATTCCCCTGGCATAGTTGCCTTCCATGTTGAGCCACTGCTGCACCACTTCGCCATTCAGGATCCGTGCCGGCACGCGCGTGCCATCTGCGCCTGGTCCAGGTGGCGGCCTTTTCGCAGGTGGGGTTTTTTCATAATGTCGGAATGAATTGAAGGCCATTAAGCACTGCCCTGGAAAGCCTGTCTGGTTGATCGTAGGTAGGCTCGATATAACCGAGCTCTACCCCTTGATATTATAGCGTCTGCGTGTCCAGTGTTCTTGATTTGAGCACGATTGCAGATGTCTCTTCGGGTGTAAGTTCGCGTCCGATCATGTCGGACACTATCTTATGAACGATATTTAATTTTGCTTGATTAATTAATTCGTCCATTGATTCGTATATTCTTTGGTAGTCTTCAACATCCTGCTGATTCGGGGTGAAATTGCTCTCTATCAATTCAACGTCCGGAACGCCTTCTTTTTTATTGATCATTGATTCAATTATTTCGGTGAGGGGGATTACATGCTTATCTGCTAAGGTGTACGTATTACCATACATATCCTTATTTCGATTCACAATGCGGCGAAGGGGCGCAATGCCAGCATCGCGCCCGATGGCGGTGATGTTAATGTATTTTTTGTTGATGCGCAGCCAGGTGAGCACTTGGTATTTGGTCATGGAAAGATCTTGTCGTAGTGATTTTCGCGCAGCCAATCGCCCATTTCGCGCATGTATCTGGCCATCGCCATCACGTCGGGACGCTCGACTCCGAAATGGACTGATTCCTGGGTTTCATTGAATTCGCCATCTTTAAAAGTGCATGCAATTGAATTTTCATTATCCGTACAAGCCCATTGGCCTGGCCTTGTTGACGGCTCTATGGTATATCTTTCCATTGGTTTGGTTTTTCACCCGAAAACCCCGCGCCGGCAAGCCGGGCGGGGCATCGT
>Ga0136588_1000291_pt1 | contig 18960 bp, 11 predicted proteins | sample AntRauMFilla1564_FD_104782 | JGI IMG/M metagenome (GOLD analysis project Ga0136588, IMG submission 104782) | Saline lake microbial communities from Rauer Islands, Antarctica - Metagenome Filla 1 #564 | ecosystem: Environmental > Aquatic > Non-marine Saline and Alkaline > Saline | place... | reverse complement strand
TGGTAATAGTTTACATTTAATGGCAAGTTTCATTTTCATCTCTTCATACTTGTATTTATGACCAATTATAGCACAATCCAGAATTTATTTAACTTTTTCTTTTTTGTTGGTAGAATGAGTTACAGAAAGGGTGGCAATTCTCCACGAAACTAAAGATTTCGTGGTTTCCTTGCCACAAAGACAACAAATGAATATTAGCACCATATGAAGCATCAAGAGTTAATGGTTGTTCGATACGTTCAATTAAGAATCTTGGGTTATTATCAGCAAAAATAGCGGCGGGGTAGTTAATTAAAGCTCCACGAGTAGTAATTGTTCCATGATCGAAAGTAAAACCAAGGTCTGATATATACGGACCATTATTAGCGTTCGAAACAAACATAAAACCACCTGAAGGAGCAGCCGTAGCAAAACCACTAGTAAATTTTAGAATAGATTTATTTTTGCTTGCTCCGAAAATTCTTTGTGAACCATCAGTAACAAGAACACCGTCTTCCATATTCCATATTCCATATTCCTTGGGGAATATAGACATTATAACCAGTATCAACTGCGGCTTGAATAGCTGCGCTGTTATCTGAAGCATTTTGATCGGCACCATAATCAATAATATTAACAGCCATATCAATAATACGATCATAGCTATGGCGACTTCTAGATGCTAAAGCCCTAACAATCTGTATTAAAATCATAACAATCTGGCTCCATACTGTACAATCTAGCGTAACCAGTTAAATCTTGATAGTAGGGAGCACCAACAAGAACATGTGAACCACTCTCTGCCATATCTAACGCAAACCCAAACCCATCATTGTCCCACGGGCTTGTGAAATCGCCTTTAATTTGCCATTCATTTAAATTAAATCTTGAAATTATTTGAACCATGCCAGTACTCTCTTCATAAGAGTGGTCATATTTCAATGAACTAACTGCTAATAAAGAACCACAATTATTAAAGTCTACTGAGAATCCATAACCATGTCTATCAGTTGGTTCAAAAACAGTTTCAGTCCAAGTATTGAGTCCATAGAAAACATGTAAGTTACCAAAATCGTTTCGTGCCCTCGGAGCGCCGACAGCGATATATAAATCCCCATCATGAGAGGCAATAGCAACGTCATAACCGAATCTATCTCCTTCTACTGGAGTATTAGGAATTAATTTATTTAGTTCATTATATGAACTATCATACAAGCTAACATAACCTGACTTAATACCATTAATATCCCCGTCAACAGCTCCTAATACGAAATATTGCCCAACATCATAAATATCAACACTCCACCCAACATAATCTTGTTGCTGAGCAGATACTGGAATAAGAATATTTTCATCAACAAAAGAAGTATTACTGTAGACAAACCCAGCACCAGAGTTAATACCATATATATTAACGTTCTGAGTATAATATGGCGAACCCACTAAAAGGATATCACCTATGGTATTCAATTTAACATCGTGACCAAAACGATGTCCTCTTAGATTTAAAGTATCCGCTTTGGATTTGGTATTTGAACCTGTTATTGTTTGGGAAGTAGCAGATACCCAACTAGCACCCTTGGTATATACCACCACTGCTCCCTTATCATCGTCTTTACCTGGGACTCCCACAGCAATTTTATTACCCAATTCGTTGATAGAAACTGCCCAACCGAAATCTTCATCGGAAGAAGTTATTTTATGGACTTGTTCATAACCATAAACCCCTGTTGGTAATGTTGTAGGACTTTCATAAATGTAAATAGCTTGTTCTTCTGGAGCGCCAATTACAAACGTATTACCTGAAATAGCAGTAGAAACAGAAGAGCCAGCAAAACCATATTCGACCATTTCGTCAGTAAATATAAATGGTTCGCAGCGATCATCAAAAGACGAACTTGAACTTGAGCTACTTGAGCTACTAGAATCGGAACTTGAACTACTTGTACTTGAACTACTTGAACTACTTGAACTTGAGCTACTTGAACTTGAACTATTTGAACTTGAACTATTTGAACTTGAGCTACTTGAGCTGCTTGTACTTGAGCTACTAGAAGAACTTGAGCTACTAGAAGAACTTGAGCTACTAGAGCTACTTGATGTACAACTTGCGCTAAGACCACCGCACACCTCATATGAACTTGAACTTGAGCTACTAGAATTAAAGAAATCAAAGCAACCACATGGACATCTTATTTTATCGTAAGAAATTTTAATAGTTTTATGGTTTTCATCATAATTAACTTTAATACATTCACTGCCTTTAAGCTTTTTAATTTGCATAGTGACTTTAGCTAAATCGTCATCATCAATTCGTTGGTCAATAAGAGATACACTTTTACTATTAATGTATTTTCCAGAAACAACATTATCTTCAAGAAGATAATCATAGTTCTTAATTATGATTCGTCCGTCGTCTTCGTTTCCTCCACATGAAGGGGTTTCTGTATTATCTGGGTCTTCTACCTGTTGCTTACCATTCCAGAAGAATTTAGATTGACTTCCAGATTTAATAAGTAAAGTACCATCCGATGTTAAGTTTTTGAAATTAACCTCTAAATTAAAAGCGGTTGTTTTTGTAACACTAGCTAGAACACTATTTTCCTTTCCAGTTGATTGAAAATCATACCAACGGGTATCAATATAGATAAACGGATCAGCTTCTGTTGCTGGTCTAATTTTTAAATTTTTGGAACCAATTATAGAAGCAAAAAGATAAGTATCAGCACAATCTTTAGTGACAAAATGAGGAAAGTAAGTTCTTGAAGAACCATAATAACCTGCAATGCTAGCTTTTCCTAAAGAAACAAAAGCTGGCGTCGATACGTTTTTAATCTGGTATACTTTGAAAGGAAAGTCCATTAATTAACCCTTTTAATAATCACTTTCATGTTAATAGCATTTGTTGATTCTAAATATACATTATTAGCATCAGTCCATACACGATTGACTGTAATTAATTCATTGTTATCATTCCATACGTTAATATCTACTCCTACAGGCAATAATCCTTCAGTATCTGCCACATTTTCAAGTGACCAATTATGCGGAACCGTTGCTTTATATAGAATTTGTCCTTTTGAATTAGCTACTTGAGCAGCCCAATCCGCTACTTCAACAAGAACAAGAAGACCTGGGTCGATTACTACTTCTCCACCAAGAAGATCAGATAGTTTAACTGGTCCAACTAATGTATCTTGAAGCAAAAGACTACCATCACTGGCAAGACTTAACTTGTTAGTATCTTTTCCAATTACTATTTCTGTTGCTTGTAATGGTTCTCTTGCCATGTTAATACTCCTTAGCTATTTAGCTGAATTGTTGTCCAATCTACAAATCCTGTAAATGGTTTAGATGCTTTTATGGTAAACCCATTGGCTGACTTATTTACATACCATAATTTTACATTTCTATTAGCTGTCATCGACACTGAATAGCGACTATCAGCTAATGGCGAATCAAATGTTACTTTCATAGTATCCGTGTTTTCAAAAGCAGTGGTGCTTTGCTTTCTCTGAAGCTTAGTGGACGGGTTAATATCAAATACTGAAACATCAATACTTGAGCTTGTAAGTGGTTCTCCATCAAATGCAGCACCAAGAACTCGTTCCCAATGGTTAGGGTGATAATTGATAACATGAAACTGAACTTTAATAACATGTGAGTTAGAATTGAAATTATTCACGATAAAATCTTGGTTTGGTTGAAAACAAGCTGGGTCACCATCAATACATTCGACTGTCTTGCAACCACAGTCCTCTGTGACGCAGTTTTCTGTTGAACCTGTTCCAGTATTAGTTAAGGTCCCAAAGTAGCTAAGAACGACAGGAAACGACATTCTACCAGGGTTTTCTTGAGTTACTGCTACTCTTGTTAGTTCTCTCCCAGCAGTTTCGTCGTAAAGTCTAAAAATTATAGGCTCAGGGGCATTATATTGTTGAAACGAAAGCTTAGATATGATATTAGCTAGTTTGTATTGGTCATTAATAGGAGGAATAACAATTTCGAGATTTTGGACATCCCACCAAACCCATTCACCTGTTTCTGGATCAATTGTTTTTTCATAAAAAGAAAGAGGGGTTGGACTTGAACAAGCAGCCGTATTAGTAACTTCGGCTAAAAACCTATCAACAGACCATAATATATCAACAGCGTCTTGTTTGTCTCTTTCTTCTTCGGTTGGGATATTTGCACATTCAGAATGGTTAATTTCTTGGCGACCCACCCACCAAAGAGGACCATTGGTTAGAGACTGCCTAGCTCTTTGACAAAGGTTAACAATTTCAAGAAGAGAATACGCACGAGAAACAGTACCATCTTTAAAGAATAACTGTTCAATACCGCTCTCGTTTATCTCAGAGAAAACGCCCTTGTTTTTTGTATAAAGCTCACGGAGAGCAATCGCCTCCCTGCCTAGTATATTAGTGATGTATTCGTCTTTGAATATTAAATCACCTTTTTCATTAATAAAGATACCTAGATCAACGTTTGATAACGACCCTTCTGAATTAGGGTGCGCTGGTCCACGAAGAACTAAACCATCTGCTGTGAATTTTTTATCTTCAGCCATTTTTATATTCCCTCAAAATCATCATAGGTCTTTTGGTCCCTTGTTTCATCATTAATAAACTCAGTAAGGAGTCTATCATTAAGTACTATTTGCCAATCGACGCGACCTGTCCAGTTATTTGCGTCAACATTAATAGTAAATCCTTCATCAGTTTTGTTTGTCCACCAAACGTTAATATTACCTGAAGGAGTAAGTACTATACTATATTTATCTTTATTTACTACCTCATCTTCTAAATCTAACAATACATTTACTGAAGACTCACCATTAAAGATAGCAAAGCCTTGGCGTTCTACTAATATATTTTCAGCAAGATCATAAAGAACCATGCCAAAATTAGTCTTACTAGAAGTAGGTTCATTATTAGTAAAGAACGGAGAGAAGTTTCTTCTAGCATAGTTTTTATTAAAAGTATCTTCTGGGTTAATAACGTATTTGTTCCACTTAAAAGTCAGCGGAGTAGTATAACGTTCCCACCATGAACGGCTTCTGTTATTAGAACCATCAGAGTTAATTACCCAGCCACCAACCACCACGGCTCTATTTGGATCACCAAAGGCGGTTTGACCTATATACCATTCAGATAGTTCATTACAAGAAAGGTTATCATCATTTATAACATTGAGAATTGGAGCATCACCACCAAGCCCAACCCCATCCTGATACCTTCTCCAATCAGTATCTACTATTTCTACGGTTTCGTCAATGATTGGAGTCTCAACAAAAGTATTTGATCCAGTAAGACGATTCACGTCATATTTGAGATAATATTTACCTGTATTTTGATCAATATCTTCTGTGCCTGTATTTTGATTCTTAAACTCTTGAACAAAGTTTGTTGCCCATTCACTATAAGCGAAGTTAGTTGTTTCACATGAATTGAAACCTGTAATAGCACCGAATAAATTATTAGTATCGCATGGATTATACGCACATGCGTTGTCACCACATTCGTAACCAAGGGTAGTTAACTGTCTATTCGCTATTGCGTTTTCAATTTTAACTAAGAATTCAGTTCCTTCATATGCAGATTTATCGAAAATAAATTCGTCGTAATAAACTCTTACTGGTGTAGGACTAATTCTTTCAGCTTCATTGATATCTGCTAGTTTAACCTCAGCGGTTATTGTTGCATAATATAAATGATTTCTGTTTGCGTTAGCGTTCTTATCAGAAACAGCAAGGCGCTGCCTTCTATAATGAATAGTAACTTCGCCAGTGTCGATAGAAGCCCAAACGTTAGTTCCCCAACGTGAGTCTTTAACGTTTCCAGCAGTTAACCAAGCATTGAAATCAGGATTATTGAATAACCCACCAAAAGGAGACTCAAGAATAGAAGATGCCCATTGTTCATGGTTATGTTGAATCCATTTAAACTTAGAGTCACTAAAATCTTCATCAGAAGTACATTCAGCAAAACAATTAACACATGTTTCCTGATTAAGTAAACAACAAAGAAGATCAAAATAAGTCGATTCGATTTCGAAGTCATGTACGAGAGGATCAAGTTTAACACATTCACCTTGATATGGTTCACACTTTGTAGGACCGAGTGATATATATGCTAGAACATTTTCATTAGGAACTTGACTAATCCATTCCGCAACCGCTTCGGGACTTACACCCTCAAGCTGCGCTTCGGTTTTAACTTCACCACCTACTGTCACGGCTGGGTTACTAGCATTAAATTTAATTATCTTAAAACTAAGGAATGGGTTATAATCAACTTGACTTGTTATCCAACTAAATAGAGCATTTTGTCCAGCATCAGAAATTTTACCATTGACTTGCTCGGCATAAGTGTTAGCAAAAGTTCCGAGAGAATATTCAGGATTAATATAACCATATATATGACCTTCCTGTTCTTCTAATTCTTTTGTATCTGGGTTCCAACGGTATTTTTTAAGAGTATTATCGTTACTTGAAACTTCCCAAGTAACCTGTCCTTCATAACCATCCGTAGCTCTTAATATAAAACCACCTACCCCTGAATTATTGGCGGTGAAAGTCCATGTGGAAGATATGATCTCGGCTCCGTCTTCTACAGTATACCTAACAAAAGCAGTGAAATCGTTCCCAGATTTTATTACTTCTGTTGATTGAGAAATAACATTATCATTAATTCTAATATCAAAACTGTAATTATCACTAATCATAGCCTCACTAAAAATAATTTCAACCTCACTGTCAACCAAAGTAAATGAGGCATTCCCGATTCTATTATCACCAGCGGGGGTTTCTTTATCTACTAAGAAATCATAAGCATCAAGCACTACCTGATCGTATTTAGGCATTGTTTCTTTCATCCACTCGTTAATAGCTACTAGCTTTTCAAGTCTAGTTTTTCCAACAAATGGGTCTTCTAATCCTTCATACACATTGGTTACTGAAATAGGATCATTCCATGAATCATCTGAGAAAACATCATCTCCGTTTATTGGGTTGTTAGCATCAGAAACAGCATTTCTTTGATTAATGATATTACCCTCACCAACAAGATTTTTATAGTAAGTGTTATTGTAAATTGCAGTTTTAAATTGCATTTGTGGTCTTGGTGGAATGGTAGTCCAAACCATAAATCTGTTTTCTTCTTGCGCCATTTTAGCCATTTCTTCTAAAAAGTAAATGGTTTCATAAAAGTTCTTGTCATAGATGACATCAAATACACCACCCATAAACAATACAGTATTTGGCTGCCCAATATCACCCAGAGAGGCATTATTAATCACAGGAAAACGACAATTTCCTAAACCATCAGTGCCGTTAGCAGCAAGACCAAAATCATCTACGTCATCTTCATTACAAGGATCGGCAATCTGGAAAGGATAAAGAGGACCACCAGAACCGTTATAAGTTACTGGATATTGAGTTCTAAATCTATCATAAACACTATTACTATTTTTTATAAAAAGTGAACTGTTAAGGGCGTTTAAACCAAGAGCGTCTCTACGGAATCTAGCGTGCATGGTTGCTGTAAAATCGGTAGCGATGCCAGTACTATACCACGGAATATTTGTCTTACGTTCAAGATAATATTCTGGTTGACCTGGGAGACCATTTATTTCTATATCATAAGAAGGAGTATCACCTTTAGCAATTATTGATTTAGGAATGCTAGAGCCGCATTTGCTTAAATCCTCACCCATTGATCTAACGTCACCGAAAACTACACCAAGATGTGAAGATAAGCATAGTTCATAGTATCTAAGTCTAGCTAAATTTTCACGTAACCCACATCCACATTCATTATGAACCTGTTTAGGTAAGTCGTAAATATTATTTTCAGAAACAGAATTAAATACTGGGCTAAATCCAGCAGTAGCAGCGGTAAATGTAATAAGATTGTTATTACTATTATCACCAAACGAATGTCCTTCGATGAAAACTTGATATTTATTATCACCAACGTATAAATCATATTCTTTAATCATTGAACACAAATCACCATCCTTGTAAGGATAACTGACATTTAAAGTTGATGGGTTAAGATCATAATTTTTATCGTATATTTTTTCCCAATTAAAATTACTAATTGTTCTAGTTTCATCCCCCGCAAAATTTTGAAGATTACCATATACATGACGTGAATTGTAAATGTTATTGAGAAGTGATTGAGTTTTTATACCAGTACCAAACAAATCACCAGCGGCTCTTACTCTTCCGATTTCTATATCGGAATTAGTAACTCTCGTATTTCCATATTGACTCTTAAAGTACTCTCTAATATCGGTTGCTATGTTTGGGAAAGAGGGCGATACATGAGCTTCAATTATATATTTTGGTCCAGACGGATCAAAAATTACATCTTCTACTCTAGTAATTAACTCAGAGTTTAGTAAGTTCTGAATATCAGAAGTTGAATTGACAATATTATTATTATTAATGTTTGAAAGATCAACTTCAACATTAACTACTCTATTGTTATACGCAGATGTTTGGTTATCAACGGTTAACTCCATAGGAGTATTATGATAAACAAGCTGATAGTCATAATCTAAACGACCATCCTTATGGTATTTTTGGATTCTATATGTTTCTTTTCTAATTGGTCTTCTTGAGCGATATACATTAAAGTCAATCTGATCTTCTCTACCTAAAGGATCAGTATATTCTTCAATTGATACATCTTCAACGTTTTCAACGAAAGCATAATAGAAGTTTCCATCATAATCCCATTTCCAAGTAGAATCTCCCTTAACAGGAATATTTGTTGGGTCACCGTGTAGTAAATCATTCCATGGAAATAATAAAGAACGATCACGCACTACACTAGATTTATAAGCCCCTCCTGAATATAGTGTTGGTGAGCTTTCTCTAAAGTAACCACCAATTCTTCCAGTTTCTTTAACAAAATCATCATACATTATAGGACGATAGAATTCAAAGTTATCTAAAGCTTTACTAGAGAAATTAATTTCATTAATCCATCTATCTAGACCACTCAAAGATTTTTGGGAGTTATTCCTATTATCTTCAAATTGTGATTCTATTATCTTCTGGAGGAGACTAGTTTTTGTTGGGTTAAGTTCAGTATTGTAATCTACGAAACTACCAATACATGAAGTACCATACTCATAAAGGTTAAAGAAATTAGTTTCTTCTCCTCTAATAATTCCGTTATCGTCTACTTTTTTGTAGGCTAAGAAATTTAAACTACGGTCTGCTGGGTCAACATTAATTCTATCTCTAGTCCAATTCTCTACAAATTGTATTTCCCCATTAGAATCTTTTCTAAGAACCATATCAAGGTTACTGGCAGCGTTGTTGATATAGAATGTATATGGGTCACCACTTAAACCAAAACCTCTAGCAATATACTCATCATTTGTTTGTGTTCTCGAATTAAAGAACAAGTCAGGATGAAAATATCCTTCTGCGGCGGTAGGTCTAGACCATAACCACATACCACCTTCTGAAGGGTGACCCCCATAACGAAAGTCTAAATTCTTCTTAGCGTTTGATCTACGAGCAAACACCCCTAAACCAAAGGAATTATTTCTATTTGTTACAAAGTTATATGTACCATTAAATTCGCCACCATTTTCGCCAACATACTTAGTAAATTCGCCATTTCTATCAAAGAAGTTATCAGTTGCGCCAAATTCAATGAATGGTTGATCAAAATCATTTCTCTGAATTACCCTTGATTCACCATTCTCAAAAACTTTAACATTAAGATTAGCGTTCTCTGAACCATCAACTGGGTTAATAGTCTTGATAATGAATTTAGAACTAATGTTAGCAAAGTAATCTTTTACGTGTTGCTCATTTAATATTGAGGTTTCGATATTAAACGATGGTCGCTCAAAGAACTCTGTTCTAATAATCTTGTCTGGATTACTAATATAACCTAACTCTATAAGTTCTCTTTGGATAAGATTTATGGTTGGTACCGAATCTCTTCTAGAAAGCTCTTTACCGTCTACATTAATATTTACCACTTTATTGGCATATATATGTTTAGACGGTACTATAAATTCACTTGGGACCCAATCAGTGTATGTTTCGAGATTAGGATAATTACTATTAATTGTTGGGTTACCACTTTCAAGATATTCTTCACTATAAACAACCCCGATATTACTTGGGTCATTTAAATCAGCAGTTCTGTAGTAGGTGTTTCCCCACGAATCTAAATCACCATTAGGATTACCATCATACTTGTCAGATTCAGTTGCAAATGACGCATAACGAATATTCCCATCAATAGAGTACATACCATTCTTACTGAAAGCACCAGCAAATTCATTAACCATTTGCTCCCAATCTTCACAGTTCTCAAAAGAAACGAAACATTGAGGTTCCTCAAGAGATGCATGTAAACCGCCCCAGAAAACTGAATGATCAGCATTACCTACTCCAGCATGGTAATATACCGCCTCTGGCATATCGTCTCTACGGAACCAAGTTATTCCAGTGTTCTCGTAAGTAACTGGTGTAACCGAAAGAAGATCGTCATTGAACTGGTTTGCGGAAGAATACGCATACCACATATTAATTTTAGCGTTTGATTCTGCGTCTTGGTTAACAGAGATAGCAGTTTTACCACCAGTGGCTAGTCCACTATTAATATCTCCAACGTAACGAGTACCAATAGTTGCTAATGGATATTGACGAAGTGGGTCAATTTTCCAACAACCATAATTTTGTTCAGTAGTTGTAGTAACACCATTAACTAATGATTTCTTAATAACTCTAGACCAACTCAAAAATTCAAATTGATCAGTTACTTCTGAATTAGTTACTGCATCAAGAGGATCGTGGTTTCCCGATTTACCACCAAAAGCAATACCATTAACTTTCCAAACATCAAACCATACTCTAGGATCATTATTACTAACTAAAAAATCAGGGGACCCTTCTTCAGGAATCCGACTCGAAGCGAATGTTTGAGCTTGTGAAGAAACTTCGTTACATACTTCAACATTCCCTTCTTCAAAAATAGCTTCTAGGTTTTCTCCTGGTTCTGTTTGGTCATATTCTATGAATAACACACCAGCAACTGAGTGTCTGTTAATTGGGGAAGTTAATTCATCATCAATTAACCAAGTAATTCCACTACTTTCAATCCACTTATTAGAAAAGAAAATATTAGTTTTAAGATTATCAACGAGTTCACTACCATCAGGAACAAAATCATTATCAATTGATGGGTTGCTCCATGTATTTTTAATACCATGTGAAATAACACCAATTTCTGGATCACCACCCGCAAGACCTAAAGCTCTTTCCTGAGGTAATTCCGACCCAGAAATAACACTCCAACTAAGACCGTTCCACCTTTCGGTAATTTGAGTCATTCCTATTTCACTAGATTCCTCATCAACTTCATTGTGGATATAACCACCAGTAACATAACCGAAGTCGAACTTACCATTACCATAAGCGAATGCTCTAGAAACATTAAGTTCTCCAGCAGAATAAGTATTTTTACCGAACTCGTTATATAAACTCTTAAGTTCAGCAACATCAGAAAGGTTCTGAGTACCGCTAGTCCAGTGGATAGCATCAACAGTATTGAGAATATCTGATCGTTCTTCACGGTGAATAGAAACAGGATTTATTTTTATCTGTGGTTCAAATTCTCTAATTTGACCTTCATCTTCCTTCATCGTGCTTAGATTATTTGATGAGGTGAAAAGTTCACCTGTACAAGAATTTCTATTTACCTTTTTACAGTTTTTACTTTGTGAACTTGCAATAGAATCAGCAATTGCCTGGGCGTTTTCATCTGTATCTGGGAAAGTCTCAAGTCTTCCAGAGAAATTAGCTATAACTGTTTGAGACGTAGCACCTGGGAGATTTGCAACAACATAAGATGAATTAAGTTCTTCTCCAGTTGTTCTATCAATAATACGAAGTCCAAAATCGGATAGTTTGTTGAAAGAGTTAAGTCGATATATGTCAGAAACATAACTAAGAGCAAACGAAACCCAAACTCTCTTTGCTTCCTTGAAACGACTAGTACGGATTGCAAGTGAAGATTCGTTATCATATGCAAAATCATCTTTATAAGCAATGTGTATTATTTTATCAATGCTTATCCATCCATTATTAACATATTCATCATCAGCAAGAAAACCGTCATACTCTGGGAACTCATCGGCTCTTTCAGTATCAGCAAACTTCTCATTTAAAAACTGAGCGCGTGATCGTCTTGTTTGTTCATCGTTAATCATTTTATCAACAGAGAAAAAGCCAATAGAATTAGTAAAAGAAGTACAAAGTTTAGCGTTCGCAAATTTAAAATTTCCATAGTCAATTTGACGGAACTGAAAGTCAAAAATACTACCAAAGTTATTAATACGATCAAGCAACTCAAGAACATCTAGATCAGCAGTAAGTTCATTAAGAGTAACTTCGTTAGTAGCTTCAAAAGGACATCCGTCAGAATCAGTTTGAAGTAAACTATCATCTACAAAAGTAAGAGTTTGTTTCTTCTCATCAAAAACCAAACCACTTGGAGTGTCAATGAGATCAGCAATAGACACTGCTCCAATTTTTTCAGTCTTTGTATTAGTAAATTGGTTTTTGTTATTAGTCCATTCATCAGAGAACGCTACTACATTACCTGAGGCGCTTTCGCTAGTGCTAATATTGGCATTGAGCTTATCTTTCTGAAGTTTTAAGTTCTTTGAAAGGAAAGCATCCCTTGTGTCATTGACTTCCATTCGTTCTCCACATTATCAATAGTTGTCTTCAAAATCAAAAATAAAATCATACTCGGTTGGGGTTGGTGGTACTGATGAAAGTGGCGTATCAATAGTTAGCTCGTCAATAAGGTCTTTGGTTTCGAGCGTATTGATTGACCAGTTGATTTTATAACCAGTAACTTCAGGTATATCAGACATAACCACCTTAAATGAAGTAGTTGTGACAGAAGTAACAGCAAGAGAATAAATGGTCGAATCTTCATCTGGAATAACAAGAGTAACTATTGGATTCGAAGTCCCAGCAGTCATTTCTTGAGTAGTAACACTATAAACTCTATTAGTAGTATCACATTCAATGATGCCCTGTTCTGGGTTATTGTCTGTAGTACTGCTAGGAAGTTTTGATGAGTTACCAAGATAAGTAACAAGCTTATTGATCATATGAATTAAAAGAAGAATATCATTAGCTTTAGGGTCTTCTTCATCATACTTAGCAACAGTATGACCCATCACATCAGTTGCGTTATATTTAACATTATCATTATAAAAATCAAAGAAGTTATTAATATCAACTTGATTAAGGTTAACAGTTTCAATGTCATTATCAACAGCAAGTGTAACACCACCAAGGTACATACGATTAATATGAAAATAACCATCATTTAAAGTTCTAAAAATTTTAACACGAACGCTCTTAGTATCTTTCGACGTTCTGAATGGAACATAGACGCTCTGCATGGCAGGAGTGTAGCTATCAGGCTCAAAGTCGTTATAGTTAGCCCATGGACCACAAGAAACGAAATCTCTGGTCTCTTCTGCTGCTCCTATGACTTCGATACCCACCGACTCGAAACGTGCATTAGAAGTACTCCAATCGCTCGCAGCAGTGCTTCCTGAAGCTTTCATACCGAACACAAGCTGCTCGCCGCGAAGAGTCTCTGGGATAAAGAACTCGCGCTCAATCCATACTTCTCTATCAACATTATAGCTAGTTGATGTAGAAGCAGTGCCGCTCCATCCTTTATATATCATCATTTCATTATCAGAATCAAAACTTATATCATCGTCATTTGAAATAGCAAACTCATTAAGAGCCTTCCAAATATTACACTTCTTATAAGAATTAAAACGCCCACCATTCTTTACAATCTTTTCACCACTCGCATTATAATCTAAAAGATTTCCGTAAATACCACGAGAAAATAAACGATTACCATTGAGAAGACTAAGGATAGTTTGGTCATTGGCAAAAAGCTCGCTAAGCGGAGCATTAATGTTCTCGCTGTTAACGAATTGTGTGCTGTTCAATAAGCTTAGTTCTCTATTAAAATCCATTTATAGCTCCTTAAGGTAACTCTTCCCACCAGTCAATACCGTTTTTGATCAATAGATAGTCAATTGTGGTCTTCACTGGATAACTAGCACCTATTCTAACACGATCTGCGGCTTTTTCGACCCAGAATGTATTTATATTATTACTTGTACTTAAAAGGGTTGAATAACCGTCTGGGAGGTCCATAGGTATAATAACCCCGTCTAGGGTTTTACTTGGGGCGATTATATATTCACATTCATAGAACCCCTCTCTGTTTGCGTGACATGTGATATTAACATCAAGCTGTGTTGGGCGGGTTGTGCAATCTGACTGAAGAGTAGAACAGTCAATGGAAGGATATGTTAAAATCCTTGTACCTGCGTAAATAGTACCTGGGTTATTAATACCAGTGAGACGAGCAAAGTCTTTATGAATGGCTAACCAAGTGACTTCTGATTTAAAAGGAGAGGATGAGTTTATTACAAAACCTGAACGTTTCTTATCAGACCAATAAAGATTAACATTATCGTTACTTGAAAAGAAAACAAAGTAATTATCATCAGGAAAGAAAGATTTGAAAGAAACTTTCACAGTCTTTTTATCTGCTTTGAATTTTACTACATTTGACTTAGCATACTTTGAATCACTTGATTTAGTAAGAACCCAATCAAAAATTCCCTGAAGAGGATTAAAGCTTCCGTTAACAGTAAATTCATCGTTAGAGTCTCTTTCATACCAAACATTGGTATTGTTACCTGCGTTAACAAGTACTCCACCAGTTAGCTTTTGGTTATCAATTAATTTACTACTCATTATTCATCTCCTGAGTTATTAGCTTCCAGCTTATAATCAAACTTACTTTTCACGTCTCTAATTTCCATATAAGCAGGCTTAAATATTCTAACAGTATCTTCAATGAATTCATTAACATTTGGTGCCTCCTTACGATGTAATACACGATCATCGTATTCTACATCAAACTTGTTACTCTTATAGAGATCAGTAAACCCTAATGGGTAAATATCGTTAATCTGAGTAACATTAATTGTTTTGTTGTTATTAGTAACTACGATAGCTTCCCCTGAATTGAATATTCTTTGGGAATCGAAACGGTTAACATTTCTGGTATAAAATTCGTTCATATGCCATACCCCAAAATATTCTTTATCGTATGGTTTTTTCATAAATGGTGTTTCGGATATACCATCATTGTAGAACATTAAAAGATTTTCGCCATTCCAGCGAGGGAGTTTAACCCAAATAACAAGTAAATCATTATTGAAATCATATTTATCAGCTTGCCATTCAAGTTCAATTAACGTCTTATCAGTGAAAAACGTAAAATTGTTTGTGTTTAAGCTAAGTTTAGAGAAATCAAAAGTACTTCTCTGTATGTTTGTATTTATATCTTGCCCGTTTAATTGAGAAACTGAGTAAGAATTACCATAGAGAACAACAGGGACAACTATAGTGTCATCAAACGAGGTCAAGTTTTTAAAAGTTAGCTTTCTTCTAAAGTTAAAATTGTTAAAACGATCATCTTGAGATGATACTTCTTTTTCTTGACCTACATCAATCCATGCAATGTTCGAATGGAGGCGGTGTTGTGCCTTAGCAAAAGCTGCAATGTTATTTTCTGGTGCTTTTTTTGTTTCGAAATAAGAAATAGTTCCAGAAAATAGGTTATTAGGATTATGGGTAATAACATATGTGTCTATGTGGTTCAATACACATGCAGTATCAGAATGTAATAGCTCACCATTTACATAAATTTCAAAATACACAAGGAATTTCATATGACAGTTATTAGAAATTCGGAACCCAAGCGAAGTAATTTCGGTTTCGGTACCACCTTGAACTTCGTGAATGTAAGTTCTTACTGAAATAGTGTTTTGAACTCCCACATTAAAATTATCTTTGACTATTCTTAGTGTTTTAGATACACAATTCTTATCCAAATAGCTAATAACAAACTGATCATGTGGAAAATGGTATCTACAATCAACCGCAACTGCCTCTATATCGTCAGCACAATGAAGCTTAAAGATAGGAGTCGGGTCAGATTGCCAATCACGCGCAAAAAACGGCATACTTATTGGGTTATTGTTAATAGAATCAAAATCTTCCTTATAAAGAAGGTTTTGGTGTTGGGGATTGTCAGCATCAAAGCTCACTGTTTTTGTAATTTGATCTTCTCTATCAGTACCAACACTGTCTGGGTCAATCTTAAAAGCCCAAGTTGCCATGAAATCTCTTTCACGAGGATTTTCTAGGTCATAACTGACTGATGAATAACCATGATCGACATTTCTACTCTGCGGAGCGCCCATAGATACGAAACTATACATCCCCGAAGCATCAATTGTTTCGACACTACGATCAAAATCGGTAGTTTTCTCTACTTGATTAAGAAAACCGAAACGAACTACCGAATCGTTTTCGACTTCATTGAAAACTGATCTTTGAGTGTTAAAAACATTAGAAGGAAGATCAAATTCCTGAATAGAAAAGGTTTTATTGATCAAATCTTTCTCCCATACGTATATGAGATTGGCTTTGTTATTTTGAATGTAACAATCTTCTATGTTATACCCACAAACAGTGAATAAATCATTTTGTTTAATTACGGAAGTTGGGTAGAAGAAATTCTTTATGGTATTTTCTTCATAATATGTCGCAATCGTACTGCCTCTATTTGCAAAGCCAGCATCAAATCTCTCAAAAAGAGCTTCGTTGATATGGTTAAGGTCAATAGTCATAACTTTAGTAACCCAACTATACTGGTCATGGCGATAGTTGAGAACTTCGGCTGCTGTAAGAGGGGAAACGATCTGAGTATAATAAACATAAGCATAATTAATGTCTTCTTTTTCAGACATAAACACATCTAATATAAATTTACGACCAAAAATCCTTTCATCAACTAAATCAGATACTACTTCACCCAATTCTACTTTTCTTACAATAGAACCGTCAACATTAGCAGTAACCTTATCACCAAATTCGTCAGTCGTGTTTATTGTTATTGGCTCACTACATTCGAAAAGTTTAATATAGTCTAATATATTATTATCTTCGAATATTTCAGAATTATTAAATATATCACTAAGATTCACGTCGAGAAACTTGTTTTCTCCGAGATTGTCACCAGTCTTGATAACTAGCATTCTCATTTCTGGAACAGTGGGGTCATCATCAATAAAAACCCCATCCTGTCCCTCATTAATGTAAAATATATTTACTAAATCATCTCTTTTTATAATTTTAAAAATACCATCATAATTGTTTCCACCAAAACTACTAGGTAAGGTTTCTTTTAATACTAACTTTTCTGATTTTAATGCGGTTTTAAACAATCTACTAAAAGATATTCTGCCTTTTTCTTTAGCAACTGGAATTGAAAGATCACCGAAGTTATAAATGTAGTTAAAACCATCAAAATCCGCGATTATTGTGTTTGTCGGTACTTCTATTTTAATCCAAATTTTAGCAAATTTACCAGGAGGAAGTGGGTCATTTACTGTTATACTTGATGACCACGTTACACCACTTAAAATACCAGTAATATCGCTTTCATCATCGAGAACGATACTATTCTCACTTGGAGTTTCACTAAACAATCCTTCTAACCAAAGAGAAGTAGTTACTGTATTATCTAGTAAAGAGTTGCCGCTATCCTGTGTTACTGAGGTTGCGATTGTTCCTAGCAATTCAGTATCATTATGTCTTTCTGAAGAGCCTACGTATATAGCCCTATAAACAGTAGTTCCTTTTATAAAATCAATATCAGAAAGAGATTTAAATATATATGTTGAGTCATTAGATAAATCAGTATACCACTTATTGTAATAAGTAGGTTTTGGTTTAGTGTTGGTTCTGAGAGATAAAAGAACTGGACCACCTGTTGCTCTTCCGAAAAAAGCACCCTCGTTAGTGACTCCGACTCTGTTTACGTCATTGCCTTGTGACGGACGATAGCTAATCATGTACAGTTTCCTATAAAGTATTATATCTTATTTATAAGATATCTAGGACACATAAATTTATATTGATAATCTTCTAGTATCCCAACAATAAATGTTACCGAGTTATTAAGTATAAAAATATTAATAATAAATAAAGTCACCTATTATCATTTATATCATTCAATTCATCAAAATTAGTAGAATCATTCACTAATTTTTTTAATGATCTACCTTGATATAGTTGAGTCGAAACTGTCATCAAAACTTTTTGGAAGAACAGAGTTGAGTTTGACCAAGATAAAAGATATTTATCGCCTTCTTTTGTTGATATTTCAAAAGGAAATGCTTGTTCTGGTAAATAACCTTGACTAACTGCTACTTGTAACCTGTCCAATTTTGCTGGGCTGCCAAAGAAAGACTAAATGTTTCTCCATCAAATTCAAATCCATCATTAATAACTTCATTTGTTTTTTCGTCAATTTGATTGAGTTTAGAGTTTTTTGCTGATGTGAAATCTTGAGATATCAAGATATCCTTTTCTTCTTGTGATAACTCTACAGGATCAGCATTTACCCACTTAATAAATCTTATTTCAATATTTTTTAGATTTTCAGGAAATTCTTTCCACCCATCAGATTCATAATGGCTCCATTTAGGATTGAAAATTATCTTACCATTTATTTCCAGCGTAGATGGCAAGGTTGAGTAAATTTTATTGTTTTTATAATATACTTATCAGTTTCTTTATTTTGATCAATCATCATTATTATCCTCCTGAATAATATATTTATGCATTGTTGGAAGGTGTATCATTATTTTTGTCCACCCGTAACTCTCCAAAGGCTACTTGTGCCATCATACCATAACGTGATTGAATCCCCAGCACCAAGCACATAATCAGCAAGTGAAGGAAGAATAAATTTATTAGTAGCAATACTCGATCCAGAGCTATGTTTGAGGGTTATGTTATTACTCGCT
>Ga0136588_1000288_pt1 | contig 19023 bp, 19 predicted proteins | sample AntRauMFilla1564_FD_104782 | JGI IMG/M metagenome (GOLD analysis project Ga0136588, IMG submission 104782) | Saline lake microbial communities from Rauer Islands, Antarctica - Metagenome Filla 1 #564 | ecosystem: Environmental > Aquatic > Non-marine Saline and Alkaline > Saline | place... | reverse complement strand
GTCGGTCCGGCAGCGGTTTATGGGGAAATACAGTTTATTCTGGGTCCTTCAGATAGAACCAGCACAGACTATAGAAAATCCATAGAAAAACTCAGAGACGCCTTGGCTTCATACAGCCACAACGATTCTATTCTGTGGTCAGGCGGTGATCCACTTTCACTTTTACTGGTAGGTGTAATTATCAAAGAAAAAGGTATGTTGCAATTCACATACTTGCGCTATGAGAAACCAGATAGTAGGGATAATAAATCAGCCCCATACTACGTTCCTGTTATGGTGGAACTGATATAATCAGTCCGGGAGACTAAAATGACAGACTTCTTTGAACAGCCAGAAGAATTGCCTGAAGGTGCAGGTGTGAAAGATATCGTCACACTATATGTCAGCCGTTGGCAGGAAACTAAGCGAGAGTATAATATTCTTGAAGACCAAATGAAAGAGCTTAAAGAAAGAATCACAGAATTAGAAATGAAGAAAATACCGGATGCATTGTTGGAAGCAGGTCTCCAAGAGCTTGTTACCACAGAGGGCCTGAAGGTTTCTCTACAGCAATATACAGGCGCTATACCGCCAGAGTCCAAGACAATGGCTTTTGACTGGATGGACCAGCACGGCCACTCTAGTCTTATCAAACGAACTGTGAGCGTTAAGTTTGATAAGGGGTCTTCTCAAGCCGCTGCTCTAGCCGAGGAGGCTATACGTGCCTTAGGACTAGAGCCTAAAACTCTATTGGATGTCCACTTTCAAACATTCAAAGCGTTTGTTAAAGAGCAGACAAACAAGGGGGTTCAGCTTCCACTAGATCAGTGGGGTGTTTTCTACGGCACAAAAGCAGTGATAAAATAAATAGAGTAAAATATCCCTTGCGCCGTGAGTTGTGGTGCGTAAAATATAAATTCCAGCATAGGAGAATGTAATGGCAGAAGCAAAGAAGGATGCTGCTACGTCTGAAAAGACCGAAGTAGCGAATACTGTAGGAACTTCAATTTCAACCCAATTTCTTGAAGGTGCCGGTGAAGGGACGGGGGATTTTTCCCAGTCTGATTTTACCGTTCCATTTATCGGTGTGTTGCAGGCGCTTTCAAAGCCTCTACAAAAAGGACACGCTAAATACATCAAGAGTGCAGAACAAGGCATGTTCCTGAACTCCGCAACTCAGAAGACATATAGTGGTGATGACGGCTTTATTTTCGTGCCTGTATTCTTCCACCATCGTTACCTTGAGTGGGCGCCGAACAATGGCGGCATCGTAAACGACTGGGGTAATGACCCAACCTTCCACGACAGCATTGAAGTCAACGATAAGTATCAGCGCATTACTCCGGCTGGTAACGAGATCGTTGACGCAATGGAATACTTTGGTCTGATTGTTGATTTGGACACCAAGACTTTTGAGGCGGCAGTTCTACCGTTTTCAAAAGTGTTCACGAAACGTGCGAAGAAGTTTAACAACCTAATTCGCGCCCATGTAGAAATCAATAATGGTAAGCCGGTGAAGCCCGCCATTTATTTCTACGCATACAAGATTACTACAGTTCCTGAGTCTAACGACAAGGGTTCTTGGTATGCTCACCAAATCGAGGACTTCGCTAAAGTCCCTGAGTGGGGTGAGTTCGGCGGACAAGTCTTTCAGGCTGCGAAAGAACTACGCATGAGCGTAGCGTCCGGTGAGTTGAAGGCAGCCGTAGAAGAGCCCACTAACACCGATCAAGGTGATGGTGAAGGTGCATTTTAATTAACCTATAAGATACAGAGGATACTATAATGGCTATCAAATTGGATACTGAAAAGAAATTGTTCATGGGACCTACCGTGGTTCGTGCAGGCACTACGTTTGACGTCATTCGTCAGATTGTACGTGACCTGGACAAGGGTGAAGGGGTTTCCTTCGCTGACCTGTCCGAGAAGATGCTCTCGGAATATACCCCAGCGAAGTCCAATAACTATAACGAGTCTTTCGTTAAGTCTTATGTTCGGGATGCCGTGAACAAGTTCGGTCATCTTTCGCATGAAGACCTTGGTCTTGAATACGCTGCTACGGCGGCTGCTGAAAAGAAAGAGCCTGCTGCGCCAAAGATCAAGAAGTCTACCAAGGCTGATCAGGCGCGCACAGACCTTCTCAGTGCTGTCGCTAAGCTCGGTGAAGTGACCGATGTTTCTGAGATCGCCGACTCCAAGGTGACGATTGCTGATCTGATCACCGAAACGAAGCGTAAGCAGAAGACCTTGGAAAAGGACCTTGACATTCTTTCCAAAGATGGATTGGTCACTCTTGAAAAGATTGAAGAATCAGTCTATGTATTCTTGACTGAAGCAGGCTTTGATAAGCTTGACCGTTCAGAAACTTCTGAGGCTTAATCTCCCAGGGTGTGAACACAGGGCCGAGATATAATGTCTCGGCCCTAATTTCTTCGGGAGAAAACTCGTGGCCTACGACAACAAAATTATGGACACACTGATCCATTATCTCAGTGAAAGACATTTAATTTGGGAACGTCGCCAGAATGGTGAAAAACTACCATTCACAAAAGATTCTATTCTAGCTAAATACAAGTTCACCAATGTCCTCCGCAGTCGGGACTACACGACTCGCTGGTTAGTTGACAACTGGTACAAACCGAATCACAATCAACCCGGCGAAATCCAGGCGTTGAACTGTGCTATCGCTCGCTATTTTGGCCGTGTGGAATTTCTAGAAGATCTAGGCTATCAATACGAATGGAATCCTACGTATATCCTAGAAGTCGCCAGACGTCGTTTTCGTGAGAAGAAGTCGGTTTTCACAGGCGCTTACATTATCACGAATCAGGGTATGACAGACCCTAAAGAAGAAGTGGTTGTGAACTGCTTTCTAAGCCCCTATCGCATCGCGTTGCCGGAGCTTGTTGAAACAGCACAAGAAACCAACTCCTGGAGAGCAGTGGCTGAAAAGTTATCTCGCCTTCCCGGCATGGGCGCATTCATGACGAAAGAAATCTTGCTTGACTGGCAGCTGACTTCTCTTCTGAGTAACGCCGTAGACAAACTGACTTGGACCCCCGCTGGTCCTGGTGCCATACGTGGATTGAATCGTCTGCATGGTCGCCCGCTCAATGCTGCTTTGAAACAGGGCGACGCCTTGAGGGAAATGAAAGAACTAACTGGTGAATTAGCTTCAGCACAGGCGGAAGGACTTCTACCTGAGACCTTCCCGATAATCGGTGTTGACTTCGGTGTTACTGATGTCCAGTTTAATCTATGTGAACTAGACAAGTATGTTCGGGTTGTTAACGGAGAAGGTAGACCACGATCAACCTTCAGACCAAGGAAATGAAATTCTGTAGACTGCTCATAACTTCTCGAGTCTTCGGGAGAAGTTTTCCGGATGCACAGGTAGAATTTCTGTTCGGACCTGAGTGGAAACAGGTCACGTTCGGGAAAAGTGTGGTTGGCCTGCGATGTAGACTAGTCATATTCCCTTCCAAAGAGCATCTTAGGATACTTGACTGTACCGGCACAGAGTGGGACGAATATAACGAACTTTGTAGAATGACACTTGAACCTAGAGGGCAAATGCTTTATATTTAATGATTACTTAGGGAGAAGTAAATGAAGATCTATATACCTACTCGTGACAGAGTCAATGCCCAATTCACTTGGGATAATCTAGGGCCTGTGCTACAACCCTTTACAACCCTTGTCTGCCCGGCAGAGGAAGTCCAGAGCCATCTAGACAAGGGCAGGAACGCCATCGCGCGCCCACCCGTGCGCCTAGCCCATGTGCGGCAATGGCTTGTCGATGAGGCTGTAAAACGGGGCGAAGGCCATTTACCTATTATCATGTGTGACGATGACCTCGCCTTCTTCGTTCGTAAGAGTCCAGAAGCTCACAATCTTCGTCCTGCTGGTCCAGATGTCTATGAAATTTTCCAGCGACTGTATAATTACGTTCTGGCTGGTCCGGAAGTTCATGCGGGCCTGAGCCCACGACAGGGGAATAATTGGAGCTATCCAGATATAGTTGAATACATTAATCGGATGAACGCGATTCATTGCGTTCTGCCGAATGCTCTTCACCATTACAATATTCGTTACGATGAAGTCGACATGATGGAAGATTACCATGTCACCCTTAGTCTGTTTGAGCGGGGTGAGCGCAATATCACAATCCAAGATGCTGCTTGGGACCAGTGTAAAGGTTCTGGAGCTCCGGGTGGATTTAGTCATTATCGGACCAAAGAAACTCAGGCAGATGCTGCGAATAAGTTAGCTGAACTCCACCCGCTGACCGTGAAGACGGTTCTGAAGAATCCTGCGACTGGTGCAGGTGGATTTACAGGCGAAAGGCTGGACGTTAGGGTGCAGTGGAAGAAAGCCTATACTACAGGAACTCGCAACCCTACTTTCACACGATAAGGAATTCATAATGCAGATTGAATACTCAGGTGTAGATAATGGCCTAAATACAGTCCTCACCCATCTCTTAAATAAGGGAGTAGAAGAACAGAGTCGTAACGGCCCGGTTCTACGCTTTACCGAACCTGTTCTTCTAAAGAACCATGCTCCGATAAACCGAGTTTCTTTTAACCCTCATCGTGATGCAAATCCATTCTTCCACTTCATGGAAGCTATGTGGATGCTGGCAGGTATGAATGAGCTAGCACCTATGACATTCTATAATAGTGGCATGTCCCAGTATTCCGACGATGGCATGACTCTTCGTGGAACAGCTTATGGGCGTAAATGGCGATCCTATTTCGGTTACGATCAATTAGAATTAGTTATTGCTAGAATCAGTAGTAACCCGGAAGATCGTCGTATTGTGATGACCATGTGGGACCCCTATAATGAGTGGAAAGATCCAGATTCTAAGGACATCTCTTGCAATCTCCAGATTCTATTCAGCACTCGTCTTCAAGGCGGTCAAAGAGTGTTGGATATGACAGTTACTAATCGGTCTAATGATATCATCTACGGGTGTCTAGGTTCTAATGTCTTTCATTTTTCTATGTTGCAGGAATTTGTGGCCTTTCATACCGATTTGGTGGTGGGAAACTATTATCAATTCGCTAACAATCTTCACGCTTATACCGATAATCCTGTCTACAAGCGAGTTGTTGAAGGAGCCTATACCCCTGCTGACAGACCTTATAAAGACACTCTGACACAACTAGGGATGACTCTAAACGCTAACACTTTACGAGAATTCGTAACGACCGGGGCGCATAATGGGGATGCTTATTTGAAAGAAGTCGGCGTACCTATTTATGAAGCCTATAGAGTCTACAAACTCAAAGCCAAAGGATTGAACGTATCCAGAACTAGTAGAATCTCAATGGCTCTGGCTATAGCCACGGAATGTGCAGATGAGTCACTAAGTGCAGCTTGTCAAATGTGGCTTAATCGTAAACTGAATAAGACCATAGAAGCATGAACGTCTACGAAGCCTGGAGGTCCGGCAAGGTAAACCGGATGCATACTGCCCCGATGCTTCATCGCGAGAATGTGGCAGAACATACTTGGGGCCTGTTATTTCTCATTCTGCGTTATTGGCCTGAAGCGAGTAGAGAGTTCCTAATAGCAGCTATCTTCCACGACGCTGGTGAAGTTGCGACTGGGGATGTTCCAGCTCATGTGAAGTGGGCTAACGCTTCAATCCTTGAAGTCTGTGAGAACCTAGAGCAGGAACATCTAAAGAAAATGCAAATCCCACTTATTGAACTGGGTCCAGTAGAAGATTTTCTATTGACGGTATTTGACAAGCTGGACTTTTGTGTTTCTTGTCACCATGAAGTAATGTCTGGGAATAGAAATGCTAAACTACTGTTCATGAGATCTTTATCGAGGGCTGAACAAATCCTCATAACGATTAAGAGTATGGATTCAGTAGTAGGTATCATAGCTGAAAGAGCTGTGTCAGAAATAGCCTTCCTTTCGGCAGACTGGAGTTAACCATGTCAAAAGCTAACGATATTCAACACGGTGGAAATCACTACAAGCGAGCCGGAGCAATCCAGCACTGGGATTTATGTGGTAAATACAAAGTCGGTTATTTTGAGAGCGCTGCGTCCAAGTATGTTTCACGTCACGATCAGAAGAACGGTCTACAAGATCTTCAAAAAGCCTCCCATTATATTGAGAAGCGTTTAGAACTCGCTAAACAATTTCCAGAAACGCATAGCGAGCCAGAAGGATCCGTCCCGATAGGAGAAGTCTTAGACTGGTGTGACAGCTTAGAATTAAACACCCCAGAAGATATTATATGTATCGCTCTTCTTTCATGGGGGCAGCTTTTTGATTTAGAAATCGCACTAGTTGTGTTAGAAGATCTAAAACTTGAGCGTTACCCAGAACACGCAAAAACCTTGTCACCTGAATAATTTCCCATTATACATGATTTTACGAGACCCTTCCTAGCGTTGGGTGCTCGGTTTAGGGAGAAAATAGTGACCGATCTTCTTAGTGCGCTTGCGGCTTCCGCTGACTACAAAGTTCCTACGAATGACAACTTTAGTTATCCTGAGCTTTATGGACCGATAACTATTGATACTGAAACCCATGACCCTTATCTAACTGAACGTGGTGCTGGCTGGGCGTATGATCTCTTCGGCGCTGGCGCTGGTAAGATCGTCGGGATTTCCGTCCACGCCGACAACTTCCACGAATATCTACCGATAGGACACACTGAAGCTAACTTAGACCCTAAGAAAGTTAAGGGGTGGCTTTCAGGACAACTTACGAAAGATGATACTCAGCCGAAAGTTTTCGCGAACAGCATGTATGATTGGGGCTGGATGGAAGCCGAAGGTATTAAGATGTCTGGAGACGTCCAGGATGTTATGTATCAGGCTCCGCTCATTGACGAAAATCGCATGGCCTACAGTCTTGACAGGCTAGGTAAAGACTATCTGGGTTTCGGTAAAGACGAGCATCTTCTCCTTGAAGCTGGTAAACTCTTAGGGATTAAAAACTCTAAGAAAGATAACGTCAAGAAGCACATGATGAGATTCCACCCTAACCTAGTCGGGCTTTATGCTAATCAAGATACCGCTGTAACAAGGGGTCTTTGGGATTACTTTAACCCGGTAATAGAAGCTGATGATCTTTCTCGTGTTTACCAGCTAGAACTTGACCTTATCCCAATGCACATCAAAATGCGGATGCGCGGGGTTCGAGTAGACGTTGACGAAGCAGAATTACAGCAGAAGATTCTCCTTGAAGCAGAAGCTAGTGCTAGGAAGTTCATCAAGCGAGAAACAGGAATCCTAATCGGCAGTTGGGATAACGCTGCTGAGTTGGCTACCGTTTTTGACAAGATCGGGATTACTTATGAGCGAACAGCTAAGACGCAGCAACCGAGCATTACTCAAGACTGGTTGCGCTCTCTCAAGCATCCGATCTCGGACACCATTCTTACAGGTCGTAAGGTATCAAATAACAGAGCCACCTTCATTGAAAATGCTATCCTCAACCTTCAGCAACGCGGCCGGATATTTCCGAACTTCAATCAGTTAAGGAAAGACAGCGATGATGGGGCGGGTGGAGTTATTGGGAAAGAACTGAAGACCACTTCCAAGGGTGCGGTCAGCGGGCGTTATTCTAGTTCTGGTCCTAATTTCCAACAGATACCGTCGCCGGAGAGGGATGACCCAAACGCAGATTTTCAGCTGGGTTCCTTGGTAAGAGGATTGTTCTTGCCCGAAGAAGGGGAAGAATGGCATGGTCTAGATTATTCTTCCCAGGAGCCTAGAGGAATTATTCACTTTGCTGAATTGACAAAATGCAAAGGTGCTCACGCGATGGCTGAAAAGTTTCGTGAAGACCCTAATACAGATATCCATTTGCAGAACGCTATTTTACTCCTGAAGAAGAAGCCGGATTTCGCCCCTAACGCTAAGTCAGCCAGAAAACCTGTTAAGACTATCGGTCTCGGTATTGCCTATGGTATGGGAGGAGGTAAGCTCTGTTACCAATTAGGGCTCCCTTATACTATGTCTACCTGGATTACAGGCGGTAAAGAAATTGAAATTATGAAAGCGGGTCCTGAAGGTGTAGAGATCATGAATGCCTTTGATGAATCAGCTCCCTACATTAGGCAATTAGCCGAAATCTGTAAGAATAGAGTTAGGTCAAAAGGTTATATCGTAACTCCTATGGGGCGCAGATTCCACTTTCCTAAAGATGAAGCCGGAAAGTATATGTATCTCAATAAGGCGCTTAATCGCCTGATACAGGGTACTTCTGCAGACATGACAAAACTGGCAATGCGCGACCTCTACCGGAATGGTATTCTCCCGCACGGCACAGTTCATGATGAAATAGACATTAGCACTAGTGACCCAGAAGTAGTCAAGAGGGCTAAGTATCTGATGGAAAATTCGCTGAAGATGACAATACCGATTGTTGTTGATGTCGGTACTGGTAAGAATTGGGGAATATCTTCAGGTAAAGAAGGTGGGCGTAATTATCGCCGATTCATAGGAGAAGAAGCATGACACCAGTTCAGATTGCATTTAAGTTACTGCATCCTCTAGCAGAGATTCCATATCAGGGCAGTTTCGTCGCCGCTGGCTATGATGTCAAATCAGTCGTAGATATGAGTATAGCTCCAGGTCACACGGAATTAGTTCCGTTAGGCTTTGCCGCTGATATGCCGGACCATGTCCACGGGCAGATGAAGACTCGTTCGGGAATGGCTGCGAAAGGTATGGTGGTTCTTGCTGGTGTTATTGATTCTGATTATCGTGGTGAGTGGAGAGTAATACTTCATAATGCTGGGGCGACAACTTATGATATTGCAGCCGGAGACCGCGTGGCGCAAATAGTGTTTACCCCTACTATAAAAGCTAGTTTCCACACTGTAGAAGAGCTTTCTGAAACGGTCCGTGGGGCAGGGGGTTACGGCAGCACCGGGCGTTAACCCGACACGCTGTATGAGGCTTAAAACACGTTCATAAAGGTAAGATATTATGGCTATTCTAGTTGTTGACGGTATGTCCGTTTTGAAGACTATTTCTGGTCTGTTAAGTGGATTCACTAACGGGTATTCTTTCAACTTTTTCCAGACTCTAGCAAGTACTATCAAACATACAGGCCCGATTGAAAAAATAGCTGTTTGCTGGGAAGGTGGTAATGCGAGACGTACTGAAATCTTCCCGGCCTATAAAGCGAACCGGAAACCTAGCAATCAATTAGTTAGAGATCAGCGAGAGAATTTCGTGAAGCCTCTGCTTGTTTCTGTTGGGGCCGATCAGTATATGGCACCCGGTCATGAAGGGGATGACGTCGGTGCATACATGACAAAAGAATACATCTCCCACGGACTAGAAGTAGTTCTTCTTAGTAACGACCAAGATTGGATTCAGCTTGTTCGTCCGGGAGTTTCCCTTTACATCAAATATGCTTACGACGGTAAAGTCACCCCGAAGACCCTAATCACTGCCGATAATTTTCAAAAGGTTACAGGTTTTCGAGACGGTAAAACTTTCTTAAGAGCCAAAGCTCTAAACGGCGACGGTTCAGATGAAATTCCGGGCATATACGGAGTAGGTCCAACAGTTATTAAGTCCTTCCTTTCCGGAGGAGAAGTAGCACCTGCTAAACGCACTAGAATAGAAGAGTTTATTGCTTCTTCTGATTACGGACGTAATTTACAACTCGTGAATCTATTGAATACGAGTGATCTACCGATACAATTAACGCCCGGTAATGCGAATAGACAGAACACTTTGAAATTGGTAACCGACTATAAGTGGGCTAGTATACTAAAGAAGTTCCCCGCTTGGTGGGAACAAATTAGTTGCGAGGCCGAGTGAATGCAGACGTTTGCGCCATACGATAATATACAAAGATCAATGCAGGCGCTAGATTATAGACGTCTGGGAAAACAGCGTGTAGAAACTAAACAGATTTTAAAGACTTTGACTATACCCCTACTGATAAAAGCTATCCCTGTTCATTACGATTTCGCAAAATTAGGTATAACAGGCGAGCAGTATGCCAGAGGCCACGCAGGTTGGCAGAACCACCCTGCGACTCTTCAGTGGGTAGGCTACGAAACAGCCTTAGCACTATATCACGATCTCTGTATAGAAGAGTGGGTTACTAGAGGCTACAACAATACGATGCCTTTTATGTTGCCAGACTGTGATAAAGTAGTGATGCCGAACTGGTGGGATGACGAAAAGTTCCACAGTAGTCACCGCAGTAATCTTCTACGGAAAGATCCTATCTTCTATGGTAAATATGGTTGGAAAGATGACCCAACTCAAGAATATTACTGGCCTTCCCAACACTAACTCCCGCAGGAGCATGGAGAACATGGAAAATTTCAATCTAGCTGAACCTGAAGAAAAACGTGATGGTATAACTGTCGCTGGAGTCTTCTTCCCATTTAACAATCAACAACAGGCGGCAGTCAACGATATTGAAGCATGGTTCAAGAAGATCAAAAAGCTTAAGAAAGAGGGGTTGACTGTAGGTGATCTTGCAGTTCTGGTTTATATCCTACAGGGGTATGCCGGAACAGGGAAAACTTCACTGGTTAAATCACTATTTGAAAAGCTGGGCATTCCTCTTGCCCGGATAGCTTTAGTTGCCCCGACAAATCGAGCAGCAAAAGTTCTAGCTAACAAGACTGGACTATTCACACGAACATTGTTTAGTCTGCTATACGCCAGTCAGAGAGAAGAACTTGAATTAGTTAGAGTGAGATTACGTAGCTGGGACGAAGCGAGTAGTTTCGTACAACTTGGTGATCTTCTTGTAGAGAGCCAAGACCCAGAATGGGAAGAAGAGTTCCAGCGCCAATGGGAATCTAATTATCATGACAGTGAGATAGAAAGTCAACAACTAGAACAAGAGCGTCTTCGTGCCAAGGAGTCTTTCTTAGCTAGTCGCATAACTCAAATCTTAGTTTATGAAAATATCCAGTTACCTGATGAAGCTGAACCACGCAACAAATTATTTCAGGTAATGAAGAAAGAACGTATGCAGCAACATCGTGAAGAGATCAAGGAAATCTTAGCTCAAGATATGCCTACTCGTTTGAAAGATCCTTCAGAAATATCTTCTAGGTATGATATTATTATCTGTGATGAGGCCTCTATGGTTAATCTCGCACAGGGGAATGATCTAATGAAGATTGGTATCCCTGTTCTCTTAGTAGGAGACCCTTTCCAGTTGCCTCCGGTCCGAGCTAAGGCATATTGGGATGGGAAACGGGCTAATACTGTTCTCACACGTATTGAGCGACAGAAAGGTGCTGGTGCCGGTATTCCGCTAGCAGGAGAAAGAATTAGAAATAGTAAAAGTATTGAACGTAATGAGAGTGTGCAATTATTTAATCGTAACACTCTACCCGATGAAGACTGGCTGGCAGCTGATCAAATACTAGTAGGTACACATAGAACTCGCGAAAAACTCTGTAACTACATTCGCAAACTTAAAAATCTCTCAACTCCCTACCCTGTAGCTGGGGAGAAAGTAGTAGCTGTCTATAACGACAAAGGTATCGGCATTATGAATGGCGAGCTTTATGAAGTAGTAAGCTCAGAACAAGCCAGAAATGGTACGGTAACTCTCATGACCCTCAAAGACCCATACGGGCTAATAATTGAAAATGTGTCTGCTTGGACTTCTGGTTTCGGAGGTCGCAGTAAAACAGAATTCTTGGATGAGGCTTACGGGAAATTCTGGTTCGGGTATGCAATAACCTGTCACCAGTCTCAAGGTTCCGAATGGCAAGAAGTCATTGTCTGTGACGATTGGCCTAGAAATGATATTGATGTTTGGCGTAGATGGTTATACACAGCCGTCACTCGTGCAGCTACCAAGGTGAAAGTGATAGCATGATCTTACCCTATCGTTCTTATTTACAATCTAGCTTTAATGCAGGGCAGACAGTCATTTTATTCTAGATTTTCAGAGACTGGTAATTTCGAAACTCTGGTCAAAGATCAGTAAATCACACTTGTCAACGGAGCTAAGTGAGTATATTCTCTTACAATACTCTGGGAGAATACTAGATGCTCGCACTAATTTTTGATACCGAAACGTCTGGTCTGCTAGATTTTAGAAAAGACCTAGGTGATAAATGTCAACCTGAAGTTGTCCAACTCTGTGCTAAACTCTCGCTTGACGGAGTTATCGTCAGTAAGCTCAATGTGTTCGTTCATGGTGAGCGTGAGATAGAAGAAAAAGCCTTAGAGATCCATCGTATTGACCGGACAATGACTGCTCGTTGTGGCATCAGTCGTCGGGAAATGGTGATGGCTTTTAATGCCATGGCCCGAAAAGCTGATATTCTAGTTGCACATAACGAAGAATTCGATGTTAAGATGCTGACAGTGGCCATGTTGCGAGAAGGTGGCGCTGGATTGATATTCCAACAGAAAGCACGATTCTGCACGATGAAGAAATCTGTAGACGTCTGTAAGATCCCCAGCACTACGAAGCCTGGAACATATAAATGGCCTTCTCTCAAGCAAGCCTATGAGATGTTGGTTGATCCGAGAGGGTTTGATAACGCGCATGATGCTGAGGCAGATGTCGATGCTTGTCACGCAGTCTATCGTGTTCTAGCGGCTCAGTAATGAGGTGGGCTAAAAGTGGAAAAGCTAACACTTCTATTGAGATCACCGAAGAATTCGCTCAAGCTGTTGCAGAGCAATACTTTCTCTGTGAAAGAAATCGTCGTAAAATGGGTTTTGCCTTGGGTATTGAGGCTTCGCTTGACGAGTTCTATCTCCACGACCCGCGGATTAGAAATGAAATTAACGAAAGAGCTAAGAGTATGAGACAAGGCAAGCTCTACAGCCACGAAGAACATGTGAATAAAATCAAAGAGATTAGAGATCTTGCAATGAGCGGTATTATCCGGGAAGACCCTGAAACAGGTATTGAAGTAGTTATAGAAGCTCCTGATCTTAATCTAGCATTGAAAGCTGAGATAGCTTTGGGTAAAGCTTCGGGTCTATATGAAGACTTGGGTGCTCCGCCTGAAGAAGAAGCAACGACCGTAGCTGCTCATAAATTGACTAATGATGAAATACGTGCTCGCCTTAGTAAGATTCAGCAAAAAGCTCTACCTTCACAAGATGATCTCAAGCCGATCAAGACCGTAAATGATGAAGCATTCTAATGTCTACCTACGAAGAAGAGCTCTTAATTGAGCTGGAGCGTAGAGAAGAAGCCAAGATTCACATGGCTTCGTTCGTCCCATACGTTACTGAAGGTGAACTTCTACCTGCACCACACCATAAAATCATTTGCGACGCTCTTGATAGGGCAGTCCGAGGAATCTCTAAACGAATCATTATAGCCGCACCGCCAGCACATGCCAAATCAGTTTATTCTTCCTATAACTTTCCGGCCTTCTGGTTGGGGAATCACCCTCGCGATAAAATTATTGCTGCTTCCCACACTCAACCATTTGCTGCTGAAACAGGACGCAAAGTCAGAAACTTGGTAGGTAGTGAATACTACACTCAACTATTTGATATCAAAGTTTCAGCCGATAGCAGGGCGGCAGATCGTTGGGAAACGACGGCTGGTGGACAATACTACACCACTGGAGTCAACGGAACAGTGGTTGGTCGTCGTGCCAACCTGATTCTTATTGATGATCCTTACAAGTCCAAGGAAATTGCATATTCTGCTACAGAACGAAAGAAGATCAGCGATTGGTATTTTACCGACGTTGTTCCTCGCCTGCTACCTAATGGAGTGATCGTCGTTATCGCTACCCGCTGGCATGAAGATGATTTGACAGGACAGATTCTTAAGAAGTCGGCCAAGGGTGAAATTGAACCTTTTGAACTAATAAGTCTTACAGCTATTTGCGAAGACCCCGCAAACGATTTAATGGGTCGTGCTTATGGGGAAGCGTTATGGCCCTCCCAGTATCCGGTCTCTAAACTTCGTGAAATTGAAGGAGGAATGAACAACTCAGATGAGTGGGATGCTCTTTATCAACAACGTCCACGCCCTGCTGAAACAGGAGAAATTCGACAGGAATGGTTCGGTAGATACGACACTTTACCAGATGAACCTATGTTGAATGTCACTAGCTGGGATACCGCTGGGACTGTCAATGAGCGTTCAGATTTTACCGTAGGGATTGCAGCCTCAATAGGTCTTCGTAGCCGTAATATCTATTTGACAGATATGTATCGCCAGAGGGTTGAATTCCACACCTTAATGCAGGACGTCCCTAGATTCAATTTGAAACACCAGACAAATGCAGTGCTGATAGAGAATAAAGGAACTGGAACTTCACTGATCCAGGTGTTGCGTCACTCCATTAATTCAAATGTTATCCCGATCAGTCCTCAGAAGTTAGGGGATAAAGAGTTTAGGTTTGAACTCTGTGTGCCGATGATGGAAGCAGGTAAAGTATTCATCCCTAGAAAAGCCCCATGGATTGCAGCTTTTCTGGAGGAAATCCTGACCTTCCCTGGAGCTAGTCATGATGATATCGTGGATGCTTTCTCTCAGCTTATTAACCATTACCGTCAACGGGGCGGCGGTCGCAGATTAGCCCCACTCACAGGGGTTTAGTAGGCTCGTCGAGCGTCTTTACCGGCTAGGCTAGGGCATAATGGCGCACCCCTGTAATGAACGTTCTCGAGAGCTCTCTAGCTGTTCTTAAAGTGTTCTGACAGGCTTGTAAACCCTTGTTTTTACCTTGTGTCTCCACTTGTGGGCTGCTACTATATACAGCTTACCTAGGGAGAAGCTAATATGACTGTTCAGTTGCCGACAGACTACCAGAATTTCATACATAAAACCCGCTACGCTAGATTCCGCGATGACTTAGGTCGCCGAGAAAATTGGGACGAAACAGTCACTCGCTACTTTGACCACTTTGAATCTGACCTTGAAGAACGCCATGGTTATAAAGTTCCCCGGACACTACGCTCTGAACTTTATGACGCTGTTTTGAAACTTGAAATAGTCCCGTCAATGCGGGCTATGATGACGGCAGGTCCCGCACTAAAGAGAGAAAATATCGCCGGATACAACTGTTCATATCTTGAATATGACCGTCCGCGCGCTTTCGCTGAATGTCTGTATATTCTTATGTGTGGTACGGGAGTCGGTTTCTCTGTTGAGCGCCAAGTCATTAAGAAACTGCCTGAAGTACCTAATGAATTCACTAAGGTTGACAAGACAATCGTGATAGGTGATTCCAAGCTAGGTTGGTCCAAGGGCTTTGACGAACTTATCGCCTGTTTGTATGCCGGTGAAGTTCCTAACATAGACTACAGCCTAATTCGCAAAGCTGGTGAGCGTCTTAAGATTTTTGGTGGGCGAGCCAGTGGACCAGAGCCTCTCCGTCAACTTTACGATTTCACTATCAAGATTTTTCGTGATGCTAAAGGACGAAAACTCCATAGCACAGAAGTTCACGAGATTGCTTGCAAGACCGGAGATATTGTGGTTGTAGGTGGTGTTCGCCGGAGTGCTTTGATCAGTATTAGTAACCTGAGTGATCTTCGCATGAGGGACATCAAATCAGGTAACTGGTTCACCGACAAGCCTCATCTTCAGTTGGCCAATAACTCGGCTGGCTATACTGAAAAGCCCGATGTCGGTATTTTCATGGACGAGTGGGCTGCATTATATCGCTCTAAGTCTGGTGAACGCGGTATCTTCAACCGTTATGGCGCTGAAGAAAAAGTGCAGCGATTAGGTCGTCGTGAACATGGTTATGCTTGGGGGACTAACCCCTGTGTGACGGGTGATACCATGATTCCTACGAGAAAAGGGTGGTTCCCGATCTCACAATTAGAAGGTAAGACTTGTGAAGTTTGGAACGGGGTAAGATGGTCGACAGTGACACCCTATTCAACCGGACTTAACGAAACTAGTGAGATCTTATTCTCAGACGGGACGAGTATCAAGGCTACTGACTATCATGGTTGGGCGATTCACGGTCCTGGCAAAACAGGTGAGAAAAAACAACATCCTACGCCGGGAAGAGGCAGAACACACTACCGTAAGGTCATGACTTCCCAATTGAAGCCGGGTATGTCTCTCAGTAAGTTTGATTTGTTTGACCTTATGGAAGGTGTAGAACCCGATCCAAAGATAGACGCCTACAGCCAAGGGTTCTATTCCGGAGACGGCAATAAGAATTCCACCGGGTCTTGGGTTTACGAACCTAAGTATGCAGTCATCCCTAGATTAGTGGGAACCATTAAAGAAGCACTTCCAGAATACAATCGCCGTGACTGGAAACATGGTGAAATGCTTCCCAAGAACTTTGTTCCGCTCAACCACAGTCTAGATTACCGAATCAATTGGTTGGCTGGACTTCTAGATGCAGATGGTTGCTGTGTTCAGACGAAAGAAGGCTCTGATTCCATACAGATCTTTGCAGTAGATAGAGAATTCCTAATGGACGTCAAACGTCTTATCCTGGGCTTAGGCAGTCATTGCCAACTTAGTCTCGCCGGAGAAGGAGGGTTCGGTTTTATCGGTGAAGATAACGGCTCAAGAGCTTTCTTTAAACCGACACATAGACTTACAGTAAGTCCTTATGAAACACAGAACATCCTCTCCAAAGGTCTGAAAACAAATAGGTTGGAGTTCAAAGAACCTGTATTTTTATCAGAACGTCGTCGATATGTAACTATCGTAAGTGTAACCCCATACTCTCAAGAAGAGACTTTCTGCTATACTGAGGTAGAAAATGGTCTCGGTATGTTTGAAGGTATTGTAGGCCCGCAGTGCGGCGAAATCATTTTGCGGGATCGTGAACTTTGCAACCTCAGCGAAGCAATCGTCCGTGAAAATGATAGTGTGTCTAGTATGCTAGATAAAGTTCGTCTCGCATCAGTCCTTGGGACATGGCAGTCAACACAGACCAGCTTCAATTTCGTAGAGCCAGAGTGGCAGAAAAATTGCGAAGAAGAGCGGTTGCTGGGAGTCTCGCTAACAGGTATTTATGACAACGCCATGATGCGGGGGGATAGTGGCCTTGATAAGCTGAGTATAAAGTTGCAGAAACTTAAGTCAGAAGCCATCAAGTCTAATCGTCTAGAAGCTAAAGTTATCGGTATTCCAGCTTCCGTTGCGATCACGACTAATAAGCCTAGTGGAACAGTTAGTCAGCTGGCGCTTTGCCCGAGTGGTATTCATCAAGGACATAGCCCGTTTCATATACGGGGAGTCTCGCAGGATAACAAAGATCCAGTTACTCAGTTTATGGTGGACTCTGGGTTTGCCTACGAGCCTCACTATTCGAAGCCTCAAGACATGACATTCTTCAAGTTCCCGACGAAACTAGCGGCACATACAGTTACGAGAGACGAAGTAACTGCTATCCAGCACATGGAACTTGTGAAATGTTACAACCAGAACTGGAGTGAGCATGCTGTTTCATGCACGATCAGTATCCGGGAAAGCGAATGGCCTGCTGTCGGTGGCTGGGTGTATGATAACTTCGATGATCTCGCCGGAATGAGTTTCTTACCTCATTTTGAAGCAGATAGCAGCTATCCCCAACTACCTTATACGACTTGCACAGAAGCTGAATACAACGAAGCCTTGGATAAACAACCCAAGAACATTGACTGGTCCAAGATGGCGGATTACGAAAAGGGTGAAGATACCGTTGCAGGGACTCGTGAGTTTGCTTGCGTCGGTAATACCTGCGAACTTATTGAATCGGTAAGACCTACTTAATACAAGGCTCATCGAGCAAGGCTAGGGCCGGGTGGCATACCGCTACCCGGCCCTTTCTCATGCTGCTGTAGAAGGCTCTATTGGCGGTCAGTAAGCTTTCAAAACAAGGCGTTAGGCAGCGCTGCTTAACACCCACTAGAGATTCTTAAATTAATGCTGTTTATGAGGCTTCTGTGGTGCAATGGTGGCTGGTGGCTTGCACAATGCCTAAGCCTAACACACTATAGATACTCTATAATGTCCTGATTTGTTGGTGTCTGTAAGACAACAACTCCATAATCGGAAACCCCGGCTTTTGAGGGCCGGGGTTTCTTAGCTCGGGAGAAGCACGGTTCAGATTGAGGAACTCAATGTTTACCGACTTTTACCTTAGCCTTGGTTTACTCTTTAGACAAACTTAAAATGCAGCCGCTGCCCGTTGAGGAGGAATGTATTCTTTGCCGCCTGCTCGGATGCGAAGAATAGAGTCGGCTGGTATATGCCGGTAAGCTCTTTTCTGCATGTCGTAAACTGCAACCAGATTGTGATCGGCTGGTTGCCACAACCGAGTATCGTTGCCACTAAGATGTTTCTTAACACCCGTCCGAGCTACCATCAACCGCTTGGTGCCATCAGTTCGCTTGATAAACTCTACTGAAAAGATTTTACCTCCACGAATCATAGCTTGTAATTTCTTTAGATCCATCATCATTCTCCCGAATTTTGGCCTTAAGATTGTTGCGTTTGTCCCGTATCTCTAAACGACCAGTGTCATCACGAGTTACGCTTCCTACGCGGTTGCCAGAGCGATCATAATAAACACACCGGTCACGAGTACATTCCTCTTTGAACCTGACCCTATCTTGTGCCGCGCTAACAGGGAAACTATGCACTATGGTTATTCCAACCGCAAGTGTTAATGTTCTCAGTAGATTAATCATCTGGTTTCTCTCTTCAAAAAGTATGCATCGATTTCCGTCATGAAGCCATATCCTCCGGATAGCGAAGCCCACCCCATTTAGGCTGGCGAGGTCGGTCAATTACACCGATTTCTAGATACTTGAATTTCAACTTCACCCCGCACGAGGCAGTGGTAAGATTATCTCGGTCTTCCCAAATCTCTTTCCGTAGAGCCGCCGTTAATCCGACACCTGCACCAACACTAAAAGTCTCTGCGAAATCTGGATGGCGACAGATTGCTTTACCCATGGTGTTCTTGCCAACTAGATTCGCTTTATGACCAGACCGTTTAGAGTTCCCACGTTCATCTTTTTCCTGCACATTGTTATTCTGCATTTCTTCTTCGTAGCCTAGAATCTCAGCTTCGGCATCTGCGTAAGGTTTCAGCGCCCAGAGCACCGGATTCTTAGTTGT
>Ga0136588_1000287_pt1 | contig 19028 bp, 29 predicted proteins | sample AntRauMFilla1564_FD_104782 | JGI IMG/M metagenome (GOLD analysis project Ga0136588, IMG submission 104782) | Saline lake microbial communities from Rauer Islands, Antarctica - Metagenome Filla 1 #564 | ecosystem: Environmental > Aquatic > Non-marine Saline and Alkaline > Saline | place... | reverse complement strand
TGGTAATCCTTTTTCTTTATATTTGTGCCATAAATCTAATCTACATTCTTTTATGTGTTCAACATAATAATGAGATTTCATTATTTAATTCCTCCTTTTTTAGCAACCTACACTTATAGTTATTACATATTCAAAATCATAATCTTTTACTATTTCAGAAAGCATTTTATCAATTTTATCATTTGTTAAAGCATTAAAATCACATTCACTCATTTTAGAAAATGAATCATGGTTTTCAACTATTGCCTCTTCCAGGTCCTCTAAATCTAAATAATCTTCACCATAGATAGTCATTCTTTCATGTCTGACATGTGCTTGACTTACTAAAACACAATCATATTCATTGAAGTTAAACTCATCCTGGCATATACTAAACCTTACTAAAGCTTCCGGGTATTTTTTCTTTAACTCGTTTACTTTATCTAACCAATTCATGTTAACTCCTCTCTAGTTTTTAAAATATATGAACTTGTTCTGGCGTAATTTCACCATCTGTTAATCTTTTTAGATAATCTTTTGATGTACTTAATTTTCTCTCTAAATTTTCTATATGTTTTTCTAATTTAACCGTTGCTATTTCAATGCTTTTTTTAGAACCTTTTTTTAAAAAATAATCTGTCGAATCTGAAAATCTTCCAGAACATTGATTGTAATGTACTTGGATATAACAATCTTCTGAGTATTCACTTACCGAACAATGTCCATTAAATATATTATAGTCTTCCAATTTTAAAACTTCTTCAAAATCTTTTATATATTCTTCGGTAGCATTTACATATACTGGTCTTGTCCAATAGGTATCGGCTACTAAAACCACACCGTCTTTTATTTTAACTTTGAATGTGCCATTCTTACAATGTCCTCGCTTTGAATAGTCTTTGTATAAAAAACCTTCTTTTAAATCTTTCTTTTGCATATTACCCCCCATTTATATTTCGCAACCCCTCGTTTAACTCTATACTAAGTATACCATATTTTTGGAACAATGTAAACCCCTATTTGGAAGAAAATAAAAATATCAGCATTTTAATTAACAGTCCAATTACTAACAAGTACGGAAAAAACAATAGAAATATAGTAAATATTATAATTTTTAAAAGTCCGTTCATAATTACCCCCTATCTAAAAAATTCATGCCCTAATTCATCCTCAAATACAAATTCTAAGTTCTTATCGAACCAAGTTACATTGGAACGGTCACTGTATCGTCTCACCATAAAGAACGTTGACCCATGGGTGGTATCAGGATTGTTATTGGCAGTATACACGGCTTTTATAGTGGAATCCGTCACTTTTACCGAATAATACCTTCCGTCTGCCACTGGTGAGAATTGCCTCTTTTGGAAAAGTACCTTTTTTACCGTATTTGGAAAGTCATCTGACAACACTCGGTTTATAATTACGTTTGCCACATGGGTCCTTGATTCTATGGTCCCACCAGTGGCTTCTGCTTCAACCATCCTGTGTATCATGGTGAGTTCGTCATCAGTGAAGTGGATTTTAACCCCAGACTTCACTGACGATTCTTCCTCACTTGCTGATATTACAGGATGCAAATTTACTTGCAAATCATTGTAATCAGATAAGTTAATTGTAACAACCTCTTGGAGAACTTCCAATTCTTGGATAGTATTTTCATGGATAGCTTTTGTAACAAATACGAAAACTCCAATAAATATTGTAACTGCCAATGTTATTAATACTATACCACGTTTCGCGTTACTCTCCATAATAAACTCCTTTGGATACTAAGGTCTGGTAAGTAACCAGTTTAAATATACATTTGCTTTTTCCAAATCAGTGTCAGTTGTTGTTTTTTTACCGTATCTACTGATGTACTTGATTACATTACCCAGTAAATAACCTTTAAATTGCTCAGGTGTCAGCTTCGCCTCAATGTAGTCAATTACTTCGATGCCACCATCAGTGTAATGTGACGGAGAATTAACCTCATCAACTTCTGGTTGTCTTATGGCATCAACATCTTTCATAAACACATCTGACACATATTCAGTTTTACCATTTACGGTTATTCCAAGTACCACATTGTCATCAACTGATGATGCACTCTTAACCTCAAACACATCTCCAATTTTCACACCTATTAATGGTAAATTCGCAATTGCAATTATTTTATCTCCTAGTTCGTACATACTATTCTCCTTCGCTAGTTAGTTTATTGTGACAACCTCTATATATAATATAACATACATATTGAAATTTGTCAACCATAACTTCAAATTATTTTTAAAATTATAAAAGGGATTGTCGTAACAACCCCTTTCAACTTGCTACTATTTAACTATACTACATTTAATATAATAAGTCAATAGTATCCTTGGTTATAATTTCAAATGAGGGGATTTTCTTATTATTCGACCACATATAGAACTTAACCTCATACTTTTCAACATCATTTATCATCACAAGTCGATACCGATTCACTTCAATGAACTTTTCACCGTATGCCAAGGATAGGTGCTTGGTTATTTTTCGCAATACATTACTCATACTACCTCCGATACATGATTAATATCCATCATATTGACGCTGAATATTAATATCATGCTTCTTGTTGTACTCCTCGAACATATCTGACCCAAGTGCCACACATGCTTCATGAATTAAGTCCACCATGCCATCCAAGCACTCTTTCGCTATACTTAACTCATGTGAACTAGGGGTTTTATCGGACCAGTGCTTGAATACCCTACTCAATCGAGTGAATTTCAACAATTCACCCCTTAATGTATCAGTTTTCCAGTCCATTCTCGAATCAGATAATTCAAATCCCATCTTGTTTGCGATTGAAAGTACAAAATGTAACACATCAATGTACTCACTTACATCTTCTGGGGCATCTTCAACCTCAGTTATCTCATCATGACAAGCTAAAATCATGTTTTTTAGTAATTCTGACTCAGTCATTTCTATCTCATTGAAGTCTGTGATAAAATCATCCAATTTATCTTGTTTATCCTGTAAACCGTCCATCTTAATTCCCATTTTCATCCTCCTCATTTGGATTAATAACATACATATTGCGATTATTCCCTGCCACCACATAATACTCATGGTCAATTATAAAATCTAACACTGACATTCCAAGAAAGCGATAGAATCCCTCATCTTGCTCGTTTGGATAGCCTTTTTCTTTGGCAACTCCCATGCCAATATACTCCTCGAAACCTTTAATGGTTCGGTCTGTCTCAATCATTATGGACAATCCTTTGGAAACGGCTTCAGTAATCAATTCCACAATGGTAACTGCCTCATTTTGCCTGTCCAGATAACTTATCACAATTCCGTCATTAAAGTAATGCCTGTAATCAGTAATCCATTCAATAATTTGCATTGGTGTCATCACATTTTTTGGTACACCAAACTTGTATTTATCATTACCATTAATGTTCCATTCAGCACCTTCAAGGACACATGCTGTAAATGGAGCAATGTCATTTCTATGATGGTCAAATCCCATAAATTTTAATCTATTCTTTTTCATAACTCCTCCTTATCTTGGTGAACACACTCCTGCGTCACAATCAGCTTCTAGGTCAAAGATTTGTCCAGTTTCCAGCCTATTAAGCACTGTCACATCGAATACTGGTAGGGCTTTAACCAGTTCATCATACTTACTCTCTGTAATCGCCTCATACGGCAACAAATCGTAAAATGAATCATCATAGGGTAAAAATGATACTGCCATAATCTCATCCCAATGTTCCCATACAAATTCTTCAACATCATTCCATTCATGGTCCCTGACATGTACAGTTATTGATACGTTATGGTCCACATAATGCTTCATGAACATTAAGTAATCCTCTAATTGCTCAATTGCACCAACGTCACCCTTTGTTTGCCCTTGTGGGGATTTAACGGGAAACTCTACTACCACAGTAGACATGTCAACTTCATTTTGACCCACTTCAGGATTCCAAGGATACCCCATCTCCATCATTGCCTTGGCTAAAGGGTCGAGTGCATTAATTCTTATCCTTCTTAAATAAAATGGTGAATGACTCCTGTGGATTCCACTTGAAACTGTTGGTAATAATGATAAGGTACCACTTGGTTTAATTGTAGTTTGCAAGAGTGGTTTATTAATACCCAACTCCCCTGCAAATAACTCAGCTTCATCATTTGTAACACCCTTCAATATTGATAAAATGTCTACTTGTTCGTCTTTTGACATTCCAGTGGCATTTACCATATCTTGCCATCCAGTAAGTGAGCAACCAATAAGATTATCTCGTTTACTAATCACATCCCATGATTTTAATTCAAGCTCAGGTAGTGTCATTCTAATCCCTGCCCTAGTCGATAATATCTGAGCATCTATCACACCTTCCAAATCTAACTTACCATCTATAACAAATGCCATTACATTAATCTCAGTTAAATTACATACTCCTTTTCTATCCAACAAAATCTCGCCACAATTATGGGCAACATACCCTTCTACTACCCCCCAGTGTATCTCGGGTTCATGGAAATCGTACACTGATTCAATCCTACCGCTTAACTCAACTTTGGTCACATAGTTACCTTTTTCATTTATCAATTCATTCAAAGCATCGTTTTTATAACCATGCACGAATCCTATTAGTCTAGCGAATTTTCTAACAGAATCAGTTCGACTTATGTTTATATCGTAACTTTCTCGGCATACATATTCGCCATTATCGAACTCAACTGGTTTCGCTTTATTTGTGGTGTAGTAAGCGTTTATTCCAAAGTGACCTAGTAAATCAATTAATTGTGCCCTCAATACTGGTGACGTAGTTTTATAGGCTACCCTACAACCTTTTATGACAGAACCATTTGCTGAATACATACCTCGTAGGAATGATAATTTATCCACGTCTGACCAATCACTGAATAATGTGAATGGCATTTCTCTCTCAGGTAACACCCTTCCGTCAAAACCAAGTTGTCTTAAATCTTGATTGAATCCTGTTACATAATAAGTTCGTTTTCTCTTTGACCAAGTTACGTCAAAATACTTTGCCATATCCTCATCATTTATTCCAAGATTTACTTCGAGTCCTTTATGAGATGTTGACGTTAATCTAGTCAAATTACCATCCCCTTGAAGGAATCCATATCGAACATACTCATCGGAATGAATAATATCTAATTTCTCAAATCTACTAACTCTTTGATTTAGTAAATCTATTGCTTCACATTCACTCCCATCAGTCAATTCAAACCTATGGTCTGGAGTACATGTTATTACCGTACCATCTGTGAATTTTACGTCCAATGTCGCCTTTTCGCCAGTGTACCAGACACTTCCTTGTGTAACATTTCCATCTGCATTTATTAACATTGGTTTTGTGTCAACTAGTTCATCGAATCTTTTGTATCCATCCACTGTTAATAATTTCATATCACCAGTGAAGCAAGGATTGACCCCATTAAAGTTTTCTCTACGTTTCTTGCCATATTCAGCATTTACCCACGCTGGCTCACCTGAGTAACGCATCTGTTCTATCTGCCAATGTAGAAACTCCCTAGTTGGTTTGGATTCATAGTAAATTGAATTATTGGACACCTGTCTATGTGCAATTGATGTATCAAGAATCCATTTACCATTTAATTCAGTGTATAAATTATTCTTCATTTTTATTGCCTTGTTATCATCTTGGTCAATCAATGCGATTTCTGCTGTTCGTCTAACGCCCCCAGATACTACTCCTTCGCCCTCAATGTTCAATATATCAATTACATCTATTGGTTCCAGTTTCCCACCGAATTTATTACTTTTTATAACCCTATTCATTTTACTAAATACATCATGTAATCCCTCATGTCCACTGGCATATCCACCGAATCTTTTCAGTGCCTCACCCTTTGGTCTAACGCTATTGTATTGGATAATCACCTTTTTGATATTTCGATACGTCTTGTCAGTGAATAATTTTACATACAATTCTATTGCCTGTTTCCATCCCTCTTTTGAATCTCCAACCTCAATCTCAATTTCATCAAGGGTTATGCTCATGCCAGTATATTCATTTCGGAACATCTTTGGTTTTGCCTCATAATATTTATGTTCGATAATTAAATCTTGTCTGAATTGTGGCAACTTGTCAACATCACTTTTCAGTGTTCTAAATCCCACTCCAGCACCTATTAATAATAAGTAAAGTAATTCATCGAATGTCTCAACGCTATCTACAACATCAAAGGCACAATTAAAATTTGACAGAGGGTACATTTCGCTAATTTCTGTTCCACCAGCAAACATTGTTCTACCCGATAAAAACTGTCTTAAGTAAAACATGTTATCAAATAATTTCTCTGCTTCTGCAACTGTACTGGTTGAACTAAGATTCATTGAGTATTCAACTACTCGGGTAACAGTTTCAATCCACTCCTCACGCCTATTTTGTTCTGGTAAATATCTGGCGTAAGTTCTTAGGTAAGTGAATTTCCCAACTACTGTTTTAAATGGGTCCACATTTTTATATTTCCTTTTAAACTCGTCTGATAAGTATTTAAAACTCATTATTTAATCTCCTTTTTTTCCATAGTTAATATGCACATTTCTTTAAAATAAGGCAGTTCTTCACACCATGCACCGAAAGTTTTAACCCATTCATCGCCCATTTTATGATTTTTACGTTGATGATAAATGTTCATCAATTCAGCGTAAGTTATATTTACGGTCCTAAGTTGTAGATAGGATTCTGGCAACATTCGTTTGGCTCGCATTAGCCAATAATTCAAGCCCTTTTGGTCCCCACCGATACTTCGTACATCAAGGTATCCTTTTCTACACCTGTTCAATTTTTCAACCATGTACTCGAAATAAGCTGTGTCAATCACGTCATATTGGAAGTCATCAAGTAGGATTTCTCTACCCATTAACTTGTGCATAGTCGAGCAACTGTTCTTTGTGTTAAATTTATAGGTATCAAACTCTGACCACCAATATCTAGGCATGTCCATGTCAACCCATACTTGTATTTGGCGTAAGAATTTACAATGCTCTGGTCCTGCTTTCACAAGTTTGGTTGCTCTGTCCATATCATTTGGACCAATTACTAACTTGCCATTTGTAATTGATGAATCATTCTTATGCCAACTGTTCAATGGATTTCTCATGCCCTTTAAGGCAGGTATAAAGCCTGCCACTTCAAGAGTTTCTATTTTCATATATCAATTCTCCTTCACATACACCCTAGTCGTTTTACCGTCCAAGGATTTTGGTTTCGATACTAAATCATAATACTTCTTCATCTCTTTACTTAAGTTAGTTTTTTTAACTGCGTGTGCGCCTGATTCACCACACCACACAGTATATCTACGGTAAACTTCAGCGACTGAGTGATTTTCAATCTCAAATAATTCAACATCTCTCATCCATTCAAGGACATTATTGTTTAATATATTATATTCCATCATCTCATTCTCACTGGCATCACTTTTGCTAAACTTACGATTTACAATTACTCTCTTTAATCCATCAACAGCCAACTTCAATAGATACTCCAACGCATCTTCTTCGATTAATTTATCCATAACGAATGGGTCAAAGTCAGCATCATCATTACTGAATGTAGCGTTGAATGGTACAATCAGTATCCTTCGGCTAAATCCATCTGACTTATCATTTACCTGTGGTAAATCATTAGCACAAAATATTTGTGTAGCGTATGATTCAAGCTCGAAGGGTTGACCATACTTCTTGGCAACCATGAAGGATTCACCTGTTACTGCTTTTTTGAATATTGATGAATTGTTCATGTACTTATTGGAAATATCATCACCTATATTCGCCAACTTATTATACATCTCAGCTGGTCTATACGCATCCTCTAAGTCATGCATTTCTAATGAACTGTAGTTTGCTTTTCCAAGTAACTTCTTAATTACATCCAACATGGTAGACTTACCATTGGACCCTTCACCTGTTAGTATAAACGCCTTTTGCATTGTATTGGCACTATAAAGTGAGTAACCAATCATCTCCTCAATCAAGGACCGTATTTGTGCATCACCACATGATACTTTATCCAATGTCTTATCCATAGTCGCATTATAAGCTGTTGGATTGTAGCCATAATCAAGCCTATTTGCAATTATTAAATCTGGTGTATATGGAATTTGCGTCATTGTTTCCAAATCAAGTATGGTATCCCTTAGTCCAATATATTTGGCTGGCGCAAAGGCACCTTTACGTTTAACTTTTAATGTGATGTATTTATAAACCTCTTTTCTATGTACATCTTTAAGTGATGGAATTTTATCTAACATTTGTTTTTCAAAGTCAAATGTGTCATTGGAATATAAACCTGAATTAGTATAGATGTGCACTTGTTGGTCAATTAGAATTATATTCGAGTTAGCCAACATGTAGTCACCAAATACATGGTGTAAAAATCGACCCTTCTCAGTGTAGAAAATCTCCTCTGAAAATGCATCGTCTCGGGTAATAACATCAATCTCTCTGTCAGATAATGGCTCATACAACATGTACTTATTAATAACTTTTATTGTTCGCCTTACATCTTCCCTAGAATATCCTCGGGCTTGCATCTGCAATATGTAATCGAACAAAGTTTGATTTCTTGATTCAGTTTTAGAAAAACCATAATCGAATTTTCCAAATGGTCTTAGGTACGGTGGAATCACTTCCAATTCCGTATACGTTTGTAACCACTCTCTTTGGGTTACTATTTTTTCTTCTACTTCATGAATTACTCCATCAACTGTTTTGGTCTTTATAAGCGTCTTAGTTGTTCGCAATGGTATCACTCGGTCTTTATTTCCTAATCCAATATCACACTTTAATCCCATAGCATTGAATATACCAACACTTTGCGATTTGGTGTGGTCATCATTGATGAAGTATAAGTGAACACCCCTAGTAGTTTTAAGTACATCACATTTCAACTTATATTCAGCAACAACCTTCAAGACCTTTTCGGTTTCATCTTCGGTGTCGAAATCAAGTTGTATTATATTTTCTTTCAGCACGCCAACATAATCACCATTGGTAGGTGGCTCAACTAAATAATCACCACCTTTTATTGGAGACATTGGAACTTTTGACATGCTTGGGATATACCCTTTAAATAAATTCAAATAATCACCTCACCAGTAAACTCCTTAATTCGAGTCTTTGCTAATTTTATATACCATTCTCTATCCAAATAATATGGAATTTTTTTACCCAATATGTTTCCGTTTTCAATGAAACATTTCTCTGGTGTACCACCTATTTTATCAACTGATTCTTTACCATCTTTATGTTTGTATAATCCACCGTGTTGGGGTAGCGTGCTTGCAAAACATCGGTTTACTTTTGTATTAAGAATTGCTCCTATTTTACTATCGTCAACGGCTTCTTTCCATTTTCTAATTACAATTCCACCTTTAACTTGTTGCTTGGTTTTGTAAGTAGTGTATTTATGAAGTGTGCCTCTAGTATTCTCTTTAAACACATACTTATACATTCCACCTATTTTGGTGACTTTTTGGAAGTCAATCATGTCAGTGGAGCTGTTCACAGTATCCTCTACAGGTATTCCATCAACTAGGTATGCCACGATAGCCCTATTGACAATGGGTAAGTCGTTATCTAGTGGTTTCAGCTTCTTCACATAACCACCCTTGCGTTTTACCCCACCATCAGTTTCTATCATAATATAATTATTAACATCTTTTTGAATTATTTTCTTGTACTCATCATAACCCATTGTCATTCTTGTTCTCTTGCAAAATGTTTCACAGATACCAATGACTTCATTTTTGGCATCAATTGAATCTACTTTTAATAGAATACCATCCGTGTTAGATTGAATAAGTTCACATTTACCTTCTAATTTATCCAACAAATCAACTATTAGAAGTTGCCCCGCCACACATGTATTATTGGCTTGTAAGGGGTCATATAATTTATTATACTTATCCTTGGATGCACCAAATGTACTGTTTAGGACTATTTTTCTAGGGTACTCCATTGGATTACCAGCGTGTTTCATATTAATACGGTCATCTCGAATCTCTCTAAATGATTCAGCACTCCATACATTCCTAGAGAGAAACCCATACTCAATCATCATGGCTGGGTAGTAACTGTCAAAGTCAGCAAGTATGAATATCCCCTCACCAACATATTTCTTTCGAGCTGAGTGCAATCCTCCCATTCCGAAGTCATGAGGCACATCGTTTATAGTTGTTTGCAATGTCATTTCTTTATAATTTCTATTATTCTTGGACCAGTCAACATAAAAATCTTTTATCCAACTGTGCTTTCCTAGTTCCAACATGCTTGGAAATACTAAGTCAAATTCATCGGTTCTCTTTACTCTATTTGCACCAAGAATCTCTGCTGATAATTGAGCTTTTGTTTTGGAAATATGAGGTAATCCAAGTTTAAATTCATTCAACAAGTTAACATGACTTTCATATTCAACATGTTCTTGAATGAATACCTCAAATGTTTCCCATACATCATGCTCACAGTATGTTAATAAATCCTTCAATTCAGCATCTGTCAATTTTCTATCTATATTCCATGATATATTTGATTCTTTTATATCATGTCCCATATAAGCCTCTAACTCTTTCAGTGACTTAAATCCAACTATTGTGTCATAACTAAGTATTGGATATTTCTGTAAAATATCAGAAAACATAAATCCTTTCAGTTTTTTAACGATAATGTGATTGTTCATTTCATATGGGTCGAATCCACACAAGATTGCTTTTGCTATCCACTGGTCATACCCACGAATATTATAACCAACCCATACTTGGTCTTTATACTTGGCATAAAATCTCTTAAACGCTTCAACATCATTCACAATAGAATGTTTTTTCTTTGTATTCAAATCAAGATATGATACTAGCCAATCATACTTTAATACTTCAAAGTCCAGTACTATCAATTATCACCACCTCCTATATTAAAAGGACTGTCCAGTATAACCTCATAGCGTTTAATTTCTAAGTTGGCTTTCATTGGACAATCCTCTCTAATTGATATTATTGTGTGGTAATTATTCCTAGAAAGGAATATTTTCCAGTTTTTCTAAAATGGTAATTGTTGCATAAGTGCTTTTAACATTGGTTTTTTTATTGACTTCATAGTTAACATTCAACTTGTAAGCATCACCAATTGTTGCACTGCCAACTCTCTCAGCTAACTCACCAAGAGTTGTAAACTCTACATCTGTTTCAAGAATGTCATTCGTGAAAGTATTAGCACGATTAACTAACATAGCTGTCATACCAGGGTAAGACGCTAATTGAAGACTTAAGTCAGCGAAAATCAACTTTTTATCTTCTCTCATAAATCTACACTTTATAGATGGCAAGTTATCTTTATTCTCACCCACTTCAAATGTGTGCAATATCACTGTGTAATCACCAGCCTCAGTAGGTGAAAATGCGTTTTTCGCTTCTACTACTTCTTCTGCCGATACAATTCCTTCAAATCTTTCCCAAGCATTACTCATAATAAACTCTCCTTTTTCTCTTAGTTATGTTATTGGTCAACAACTGACCCTATAAACATTATAGCACACTTTATTTAATGTGTCAATACTATCTTACAACTTTTTTTGCTTAATTATGACTTAATTTTCATAATTCTTTTAACTTCAGATTCCATTAAAAGTTGTACCTCATCGTATAAGATGTCATACGCCTGTGAAATAGTAGTTTTTGGACCGAAGTCCAGACATATTTCATACAAGTCACTGTCACTCTTTTCAATGGCAAGGTCCAATATACCCCAGTGACCATAATTAGCGTATGGCTTTAATTTAACGAGTGTCTTGCTTCTGCTAAGAAGTAACTCATCATTAAGATTTAACTTACCCATCCTCTCACTTGCTTCTAAAATAGATACCGTCATTGTATTTAATGCTGTAACACTATCATTATTTATATAATTCATGATAAACCTCTTTTCCAAATTATTCGATAATATCAAACAATGATACTATCTGTGTCTCGCTCCTATTTTCAATACATGTCTTACATATTCCACATGGTTCTGGTTCGGTGGCTCCAACATATACATCATATAAATCACAGATTGTTTCTTCTACATTATACAATGCAACATTTAAAATGTCTTGTGGTAAATTTACTATAATGCTATTAATTGGACTTTCTTTGGTTACTGCAAGGATATAACATGGCAATTGCTTACCTGTGTTCTGTCTCACAATTTCTTGGTAACACGCCAATTGAACGTCATATCTCCAAGGTGTTATGAAGTCAAATAAGTTTCCTTGTTTATCAGTAACAGACCTCATTACCTTTAAATCTACTATGGCAATATCTTCAGCGTAAGCATCCATTTTAATCTTGAATGGTACGCCTGCAATCTCACCAGTCATTATGGTTTGTTTATTGCCACTAAGAAATTGTTGGATAACAGGGTCCTTGTCAATGTACTCACAAATTTCATCAGCTTTTACATAATCAGCTTTTAGCTTATAGTCAACTGTGAAACATGATTCGTGGTTAGTTTTTGCCTCAGATAATCTTTTGGAATTTAATGTGTCATTTCTGGTAATGAATGAATCATCAATGGCTCGCAACAACTCAACTGTATCATCATTAACACTAATCTTCTTTGTGAAAATATCAGGAGTTTCATTTTTAAATTGCTCCAAAGTACCCTCAACATAAGCGTCTACATAACTTCCAACCAGTAATGGTATGCTTTTATTGGTGTTGTCAAATGGCTTCATTCCTGCCACCTGACAACGAGTCAACCCCTTCCAACGTGATACACTCATGTACTTATCTTTTTCATAGTAATTATCTAAGTTTACCAAGGTAACACCCCCATTACTGTTAGGGATAGAATTAATATCCCAATTAAGTTCAACTGCAACACCCCAACGCTCATTCTATGACTTCTATCTGGTGGTGAATAAAACATTGATGTTCCAAGCAACAGAAGGTTCATTACCAACAATGCTAAGGCGAACAAGAATTTCATACTACCACCTACACTTTCTTTTCAAATGGATTCTTATTAGTACGATTTTCTTTTTCCATAAAATCATCCAGTTCATCAGTAGCATGTAAACCCATTAATAACTCTGGCGCATGCACTCTACCAAACCAAGCATAAGCTCGATATGCCAACATTATCTCAGGCATTGATTGCCACTTAGATTGTGCTTTCTGATACCAACCCTCTTTTTTGGCAATTGAGATACTTACTGTAGCACCCTTAACCATGTTACCAGTAGATATTCTTTCGGCTTGTACATACGCTCCCCAGTCATCTTTTCCCTCAGTGCCTACATACACAACCTCTACTCTTCTAAAGTAGCCAGAAGCTCTTAATAAAGCACCCATTGCACTACCTGACCAACTTGGCTTACCTTGGATAATGTATAAATTTTGCATTACCATCATAGGGGATACACCCATACGAGATGCCAAGTCAAGTGCTATGAAACAGTTTTCTGGTCTACGCTGATACTGTGTTGGGACCATGGTACTATTAGCCAATTTTTCAGATAGTGCATCTAGCTTTTCTAATGGCAAAGCTTCTCTAGCCACAGATAATTCTTTTTTATTTGGTGCTGATTCAACAATCACCTCATAGTTTGCATCATCTACCTTATCCATTAAATTAACCTCGCTTTCGTCTTTTAGTTGGAATCACTTTTTTGTCAAATCTAAATTCTTTCTTACCTGTTATTTTTCTAAGCCAGTTAATTGCATTAAATTCAGATGCTCGCTTACGCTTTCGCCATTCATTACTCAATCCGATTGACCCTCTTTTAATATCAACGGTCTTTCGTGAAATATCAGCTTTCTTAACCTCGTCACCTTTTACTTTAATGTACGGTTTTCCGTCTACAAATTCTAAGTGACGATGTGACACTACTTCATTCTTTAATTTACTTCTGTTTAATTTTCTAATTGCACTCATTAATAATTACTCTCCTCTCACTCGATTCCTTCATCCTATAAACAGTATAGCACAGTAACTTTTATTTGTCAATGCCGTGTTGCAAATCTTTTAATTTTTCTCGCAATCCATAATATAGAATCTCATAGATGATTAATGGAGCCTGACCTCTGGTACATGTCCAAACAGGGCAATTGTATCTGGCGTTCCAAGTAAATACATTCGCCATAAATGATTTATGGGGTAACCTACTTCTATATGATTCATTAATCATTTTGGTCCATGTAGCGTTCTCTATTACCATATGGATACTAGAACCCTCTGGCACTCGTTCAAACTCTCTGGCGAACCTGTCACGACCTTTGGTGAAGTTCTGTGCAATCTCGTCCCACCCCGATTTTCTTTCTATAAGAATGATATAGTCCAGATACATATGTTCATAATTTGGTAAAACAAAACTGTAATCACCAGAATCAAGCTTTTCTACTCTATATGGGATTCCCTCTTTCTCACAAAAGGCAATCACATGTTCACCTCGCTGTTCTCTGGTATCCACAATGATGGTTAAATCATTTAATATGTTTGATAATTCTTTATCTGTCACTATAACACCAACTTACTAACACCAACTTACATGCTTCAAATAATGCATCACATAACTCGTCATTATCAAATCCAACCCATCCAGAATTTTCAACTTTCTGAATCGCTACTGTATCATATCCTGTTTCTGGTTTGTAAATTTCTACAACAAAGCATTTTTCAAATAATATCTCAATCATATTTCCGATTGTCATCTCATTAGTAATGTTATACTGATTATATGTCATAAATCTTTTACCAAGCTTAGTTTGAATTTCGTAGTCAAGTTCAATTAATTGTTCAATCGTTATATTCTGTTTCATATTAACCCACCCTCTCTTTAAATCGCTTAAGTATCCTAGATATATACGGTTGAGTATTACCTATGGCATCCCCTATCTCAGCTTGTGTGTATCCAGCAAGTGTCATTTTAACCACTTCACGTTCCAAATGATTCTCCCAATCACATTCATATTCCACATCATTTATATTGTGACTAGGGATTAATTCAACCATCTCATCAAGAGACAACACCTCACCATTTGAATTTCGCTTCTGTCTACCATCCTTCTTCCATTCATTCTTCATTACATTATCAGCCATTATATTAAATAGTGTACTTAGTTTACCCCTACTAGGGTCCCACTTAGTTGTACACTCACATAAGACAATTGCCAACTCACCATACCACTCTTCCAAGTCAAGTCCTTTTCTGTGAGCGTACTCATATATGAGATTGTGGTTATCCTCAGCTAATTTACATTCTTCTTCGTTCAACATTTTATCACCCCTCTCCTCGATTAACCTTTCAACTTATTATATCACACTTTCCAATAAAAGTCAACACCTAGGAGTGATTTTCCCTTTAATAGAAGGAAGTTTTTTATTACATTAATTGTTACACTTGTACAAATGAAGTGTAACAATCTGTAACCAAGTAATAGGAACGGGTTGAGGTGGTTTTTTCGGCAAATATTACACTTGTTACACTTAAAACCCATTCTCATATCTTTTACTACTCTATTTGGTTTTATAAACTCTTTTTTTGGTAAAGAAGTGTAATAGTAAGAAATAGGGTCTAAAAAGTGAGTAATTGCAACGGTTTCAGCGATTACACTACTACTGTAATCAAGTGTAACAAAGTGTAATTGTGTGTAATTTGTGACACAATTCAAACAATGGTAATATAACTGTAATATTTGTAATATAACTGTAACACAACTGTAATGTAAATTTAATATTAGGTGTATTTTGTCCTGTGAAAGTTTGAAAGTAAGAGTTTTATAATTTGAAAGTAAGGTTTTCCACAATAATTTGGAAAAAAATAAGAGGTTTCCCTCTTACTTACATACATCCACTTCCCAAAGTCCTAGAGCATGTTCTTCTAAATCTCTAGTTCTTCCAATGAAACTTCCATCATCAAAGATTTTAAGTATCACTAGCCAAGTTTTGAATATTTTATGTTCCACTTTATCACCTACTTTAAATTCACTCATTAATTAACTTCCTTTCACCTACGCCATCTGAGTAATTACACTCGACCTAACTTCTTTAAACAAATTTAATCTAACCGTTTTATCATTACATAAGTTTATTACATGGTTAATATAAATCTCATTATCAGCCAATCGAATATAACTTATTAATAAATCATTAAAATTTCTCCATCCAGATTTTCTAACAGGCTCCACCAAATTAAGAATATCTTGGATAATGGATTCACACTCACCAATAGTAAACCTGTGAGTGTGTCCATTTTTAAACTCATAATCAGTATTCCAAATTATATACTGCCTATCAAAATTTTTATTTCTAGTTTTGTATATTTTAAATTGACAAATATCTTTTATATGATACGCTTTCAATTCTTTTAAGTCCATACAAACCTACTTTATAATTATTTTTTAACGTTTTTAGCAAAGAAGAATCCTAATATCATGCTAACCCAACCACCAAATAATTCGATTGGAACCGTTTTTACTACGAATCCATAACATGCAACACCAATTAATAGTAGTGTAACTATTGACTTTACATCAATGAGTTTGGTTAATTTTTCACCAAATGAAACTTTTTCCTTCATCTAACTCCTCCTTAAACCTTATAGAATTTAACTGCTGAATCCTTAATATGATACCATCCATCATATTCATTCCATCTTTTATCAGCTATGTCCAAATGAATCCAAGCATAGTTTGAACCACGTTTATATATTCCTATATTGGTCCAACCTAATCCAGTAAATAGTTTAAGCAACGATTTATCAGTCCAACCACCGAAGTCAAATTTAATATCAACTGCCAATCCATTCAGGTGATGTGAATTTCTTGAACCACCTACTTGCCTATTATGTGGAACACTTCTAAATCCACTAGTTACATCAATAGAATCCACTATGTCACGCAACTCTTGTAATTTTACAGCAGTCTTGTATATGTTAATTATTTGCTCGGTACTCGGTTTTACAACATCTCTTGAATACACAAACTCATTGTATTTAAAATTCTTTTGTATTTGCAATATTATTCACCTCCTAATTTTATGGAATTATATTGTGGTGTTGTAGTATTCAAAGAATGTCCATCATTATTAGAAGCAGTAACATGTCCACCATCTAACCAAATAACATTATCAGTCAATCCTAACTTTTCCAACAACGCCTTACCTTGTACAAAATTCATACTAGCCATTTCCACAGCTATGAAATATCCAAATTTATCAATTCCAATTGCAATATGGGAAGTTTTTCGCCAAACATCACCAAACTTTTCATAAAAATATTCTGTCTTAGCATCTGATGGAATCCATAATTTGCTCCATGAATCTTGGAATAAATCGCCTTTAATTCCTGCTCCACCAATCGCCCAGAGTATATTTTTCCTATCGGGTAAATGAACGTCTTTTGTAACCTGACTGACACCATATGTTCCATTTCTATTGTACCATAACACTGACTCTGGTGAGTTTGTTCCGTCCTTACGTTTCTCCCAACAGTGGCAAGAATAATCCCTTATGGTAACACCGTTTGAAATCATAATACTTATTGGCTTTCCAGAATAACTGAAACTACCACTTACTGTATTTTTATAAGATTTTAAACCATATCCTTTCGGATTAAATGGTACAACATCTTCTGGTTTTGCAATATGAATCCAGTTACCAAATGCTTTCATACTATAAGGGGTTCTTACCAATTCTCGTTGGGTTGTACCCCTATAAAAAACATCCCATGTATGAGGACCATCATAGCCGTCGGGTCTTGTATAAAAATTCCTTTGGACTTGCTTCTTCTTATCTATAATCATCAAACCCATTTCTACTTCACCAATCCTTTTATAATAATCTATATGTTGGTCTATCCTCTTTAAAAAATAACCACCTACTGTAATCGTCTACAACAATGCACAGTAATATCAGTGACACTCATCCCCTCAAAACTATTAAGTATATATCTTCGCCATAGTGTTTGAGTGTCTAGTTTCGGCAATGATTCACCCATCATTTTAAATAAATAAGCCCTCTCCAATTCAACATTGGACATTTGCTCATTATCTGTACCAACAACTTCCAATAATAATTTACGAATGTCATTGGTTACATAATCTATTACTATCTTTTTCATAGTCAACCTCCTTTTCCATAATACTTAGTTGACCAACCCAGATATACCATAACCAATTAATCCACTTATTACAGCACTTGTAATTAATCCACCAAAAAATAACCATGCACGTATTGCCAACTTACCATTAACTTTCTCCAAAACATCAACCCTTTCGTGAAGTCTATATACTGTATCTTTAGTTTCCATTCTCTCTTTTATATCATCGACTTCAATCTGAGTATTGACTTGCGCATCTTTAATGCTACCCATGATACTTCCTTGGTGAACCATTTCTTTTGCCAAGATTTCAACATTCATATTTATGGAATGTATGAGGGTCACTATTGCTTCAATATCTTTTATTTTTTCTGAATTTTGCCTAATCATCTCCTCGGTCCTAGTTATTCTCTGGATGTGGTCTGATTGAAATTTTGAGCAACCGTTTTCATTTTCTAATACCATAAATACCCCTTAATGTTATTATTTACATTATCATACCCTTACTATATTATACAACTTTTTACCTTATAATATAACCTACGTTAATTCAGTATGACTCCACCATCAACATAAATATTTCTACAATAAAATATTACATTTGCTGTTTCGGTTGTAGTGCTAGTTATTGTGAAACTTCCATCATCTGTACTTATTGTCCAATCTCTAAGTGCGGTAGTCCTATTAAATATCGTAACATAATCATCTGATGAAATTCCAATAACATTAAATGTTTGAGCGTTCCTCATTCTTAGTTATCATTACTATGTGAGAATGTTGTAAGTCGGAACAACTTATTTTATTATCTAATCAATCCCTCCTATTATTTTAACAAAGCTTCAACTTCTTTTTTAAGTGAAGTGGGTACATCATTAATAGTTAACTTACCTTCTTTAATTAGATTAGCGTAAATTTTAGCCATCATTTAATACCTCCTTC
>Ga0136588_1000285_pt1 | contig 19181 bp, 26 predicted proteins | sample AntRauMFilla1564_FD_104782 | JGI IMG/M metagenome (GOLD analysis project Ga0136588, IMG submission 104782) | Saline lake microbial communities from Rauer Islands, Antarctica - Metagenome Filla 1 #564 | ecosystem: Environmental > Aquatic > Non-marine Saline and Alkaline > Saline | place... | reverse complement strand
GTAACTAGTTGACTGTGATCAAGTAGTATTGAGTAACCAGTACCCTCTATCAACCCCGAAAACTCAATCATAACGTAATCTGCGGCAGTTGTTGCAGTATATTCTTTCATAAGATTGATCTTGAAGGCAGGATCATTATTTTGAGATGAAATTGCTTTCCAATCTAAATTATTTAAATAAAAGGTTATATCTCCCAATGCTTTTATAGTCGCAGCGATCTTACCTGCTGGAAGAGTATTAGCTGACTTTCGCAATGCACCATAAAAGGCTCCGAGAGTATAACCAACTTTAAATTCCCCACCAGTTTTCTTTAATTGAATTCCAATTTTAGTGCCATCTTTTTTTTGAGAAACTTTAATGTCTGAATCTATAATACCCGAAACCCAATCATGGGGATTAAAATCAATAGATTGTCCTGACATAGCAAAAGCAAAAAACTCTTGTCTTCTTGAGTCATTAAGAGATCTATGAAAAGAAGATTTTATTTCTTTAGAGAGTCTTGTGAATTCTTTTTTCGTTATTTTACCCGAAATCGAATCCAAATCTCGAAGAAGATTTGTCTCAAGTTCGTCAAAGGTTTCGTTGTAATCTGAAATAAAAGAGTTCCATAATTTTTCCAATTCCATGTGTCTCGTTTTGAGAATTTCTGGATTAGTAATTAAGGCAGCAACCTTCTCTGCATGTTTCGCATAAAGATTTTTTCTTGCTGCTTGCTTTACATTCTTTGAAGATTCCTTAATAAAATTAACATAACCCGTGTGCAATCCCGACTTGGAGTTTTTACCCAACATTTTAAAGTCGGGATAATTAATTATCAAATCTTCTGCTTTATTGCTTGGTTGTCTAATTCTCTTCTGTAGGGCTAAGTATTTAGTCGTTCTCTTTCCCGCCATCTTTAATCACTTCCTTTAGATTTAACTTTGAATTCAAAGTATCCATACCTTTTTCCAATTTTTGAGTTAATTTCTCAATCTCCTCAACATATTTCTGTAGCGACTCAGTTGGAAAAGCGTTAAGAATTTCTGCTAAGACTTCTGACTCTGACAAAAACACAAGACTATCAACTTGCTCGTCTATGGTTTCTCCCATTTCGATATCAGTAAGGAAATTTAAAATTAACAAAGATGCCATAACGTTCTCATCTTCCAATACCGTAAAGAAAAGCTCATTTTTTCCTAGCCATTGAAACATATCCTCAACAATTTTATATCTGAATGATGTTTCTAATCTAACATCAAAATCTTCTTCTCCAATTTTCAAGCTAATTTCTTTAAAAATTCTTTTTGCCTCAACAACCTTATTCATTCTAACCAAATTTAATTTCTTGCTCATCGTATCCTCCTATAATTCAAAATAAAAAAAACGGGGAGAATTATAGTTATAATTCTCCCCGCAAAGGTATAAGTTAGTTTGTAGCTTCTAACATCGTCTCGTTTTACACTCCTTAGGGAAATCTTAGAAAATAATTAATTTCCACATGTCCTTAGACATTGGGTCTTTAAGAATCTCAATTGGAATATCTAGTACAGAAGGATCGCCATCTGGAGAGAAGTTGAATGAGAAATCATCCTCAATTTTCGCTCTTTCAGCAACAAACTGTCCGTAGAAGTCATGCCCTGTAAATTCGTCTCTTACTGTAACGTCAACAACAAGCTTGAACGTTCCACCGAACTTGTCTGCTGTAACGGTAACAGTTTTAGAAGTTGGTTGAGTTGTTGTTTGGAAGTAGACAACGTATTTATCGCCTAGTGTTCCAGAAACAATGTCAATCTCATTTCCGGTTATAGTATAATCAGTTGTTACAACAAGTGGAGCTAGCGGCGTAATTCCGTCATAGTCCAATGCATGGATACTAATTACCGAATCGATAGTTCCCATTTCTGCAGGTACTTCAAAAGATCCTAAAGCATCTAATGTAGCTCTGTAGAATTTTGAAACTGATTGTGAGCCTTCAACAATATCGTTACCAGTTAACATACCTAATGCCAAGTTATCAAAGATAGCGTCTTGAATTGTTACTCTAGCTTCACGATTAGAAGAGAAACCCTGTATTTTCGCGTTACCTTTACCACCTCTTGCATATACAGTTTCTCCGGTAGTCTGAACTTCTGTCATTTTAAGAGTTTGCAGAGTTACAATCGCATCACCAGTAGCAGTGTTGTAAAATGTAGCTTCAGCAGCCTCTCGGACGGCCCATCTATTTGGTGTTATAGCCATTTTATCTTTCCTCCTTTTTCATTTTTTGTGAAGCCCAATGAGGGGCTTTCATTTTTTTAGCGTCTGCGCCAGCAAAAATTGCCTGGGTTTCTTTTTCGTAGCGGTCAGTATTTATTAATGCTCCATACTGATTCCAAAACATAAAAAGAGTATATTTTCGAATCTCCAATAAGTTGATATTGGGAGATTTTGAACAAAAATTGTTTAGCGCGTCTCCTAGATAGGAGCTTTTGTCATCAGATTTTTTACTTTTCGCTTTGTTTACTGCTTTTCTTGTTTTTTCAATCTTTGCTTGCATTTCTTTTGCTTTTTCGTTTCCAGGATTAAATTCTTCCTCAGCTTGTTTTTTTCTTAAGCTTTTCTCGTCAAGGACGTTTTGTTCTACAACAATCTCCCTAATTTTCCCCCATGTCTCTCCAGTTAATGAAGAGCCATTTATAACGTAATACTCCCCATCAAAAGAAACTTTTTCTTTTGTCACAAGTGAAAGGGATGCAATTAATTGTTTTTTAAATTTTTCGCTATGAACAGAGTTCAATGCTAAAAGTTGCACAAAACTAAGCGACTCTAGTCCCTCTGTTTCTAGATCCTCTCTGAGGACTAAAAGTGGACTGAGTATTAAATAATATTTATCTTCTAACCCTACAACTTCGGCAACGGTGAATGGATGAATAAAGAAATTTTTAACAGGAATTGGTAGACCAAGTGCTAGATGACCAGTCATCAAGCAAAGTCCACTGATTCGTAATAAAGCGCTACGCCTTCAAACCCGTCTGGGGCTTCAAGGTCTCTAATCGCTCCAAATTTCATTTTTCCAATTCCATAGCCTCTTGCCTTGTCAAAGTTTAAATCTATTAGATGTGCTAGATAGTCTTCCCTGCAAACTCTTAAACCGTCCACCATAAGGTAAGACATTGTTTCGGGAAAAGTAACATAAAACACAATACTATATTTCCTAAAATAACCGTCGTCGTTTCCAACCGCTCCTACTGTAATACCAATGTTTCCTTGGTCTACAAGCAAAAGCTTTGGAGCTCTTTTCTTTGGATGAATATTTTTATGCATTACTGTTTTTGGTGCAGGCGCTGAAAGTGCTAATGCATTTTCACCCTGATTAACCAACACTTTTAAGATTTTTTCATCCATCGCAAGGTTTCCGACTATTGTTTCTTTTATTTCAATTAGCTGATATAAATTTCTAGTTTGTTTTTCTTCCATATTATCCTCCTTTGATTCCTATACCAGTGAAACGCATTTCGCTTGAAGTGTTCGTGATACTCCAAAATACTGAGAAGTTATCGTAACTGTAGAACCAACTAAAGAGATTTTTGAAGGAGCTTTAACAATCGCTATTCCATTTTGAACTTCAATTTGGAAATCTGGATTATTTATTGACCAAACAATTCCACTCACAACTCTTGTTGTTCCAACAAAGAGACTGTAGCTCTCTGACATTCCTCTGATTATTGTTTTTTCACCGCTCATGTAAGTTGTAGGTACTGGAGCGGGAGGTACCGGTATTGGTTCATTAAAGTCGCAAATCTCGGCTGAATCCCACTCTCCTAAAAGAGTTTCCTCAAGCGTCAATTCTAAACAACCTTCAAATGAAAATTTATTAATTTTTCTTACAATATATGGTATCCCGTCAATCATAAGCCTTTTGTCTCGTTTTATAGTCTTTGTTTTCTCGTCCAAAGATAGCAAGATAATCCTTTGATTGTCAGGAATTGTTAAGTACTTATTAATATCTAACCCATATTGAGCGAAGCCATTTAAAACACGACTCATTGTTTCAACAACCTCACCAGGAGACCGCATCCACTTTAGAGTGTAGTTTACTTTATAAGCTTGAACCTCTTTCATTACTCCGCCTAGATCAATCACATTTGTAACCAACCATGAGGCATCAACTAGGTCCAAAAAGAGAGTTCCTTCTTCAACTTCATCTTCGGGATGAATTAAAAAAACAGAAATATTTCCTTTTTTCTTTGTTGTTTGAAGTCTGATTTGGGACTCAAGAAGTTTTGAATCCACCGTTGTGACCAAATGAAACGAAGCAAGTCGTTCGAAATCCGAACTTGTTTTTCTTCTCATTTGTGCGATAGCAGCTTCTTTGGATCCTTCTTTCGTCGCTTCATATTTTTGACGATAGTAATCTAAAGCATCCACCACTATCACCTCACTTTATTTGTATTTTTTTTGCTAATCCAATAGAGTCAAATACGATTTTTTTAAATTCTCCATTTTTAATGTCTTCGGAAGAAAGAAGAAATAAACCCTCAAGCTTGCCATTTAAGGAAGTGAATTCTATTTCGTCGGTTAGTTGATCTAGTCCGGCTAGCTCAATGAGCAACCCTCTTAGATATCTTTTCCAGTTTCTTTTTTCATCCATAAGAGGAAGAAGTTTAAATATATTCGCAACAAGTTGCTCTTGATATTTTGTCCACTCAAGTAAACCCGAGTATTTTGTTCTGATTTTCACTGAAAACCACCTCCAGACAGTTGTCCAAGTTTGCTTTTATTATTTTCGTCTCTTCTGGAGTAAGAACGCTTCATATCAGCAATTCTCTTTGAGTGAAAAGCCAAGACTTTATTTAAACCAATTAGGCTATTTCCGTGACTCCACGTCTTGAACTCTTCTGGACTCATGCTAGGTTTTAGCAAATCAATATCCATCACAACTCGACTCAACCACTCATAAGCAGTTAACTGCCCCAATAGCTGAATCGTATCAAAATCAAGAGTTTCGTTAAAAGTCATTGTTAAATCATCTTTTTGTTTTAAATTCATTCTTGGAAATTCAAAATTTAAAATAGCGGAATCCATCAGCAAAATTAAATCTTGCTCTATAACTTCATCGCTCATTAAGGGAATGTTGAAGTCTTTTATTCGTCCTAATACAACCTTAAAAACCGCTTCATAAGAGGTAGCCATTAGTTAACTCTTTTTCTGCTAGGTTTTGAATCTTCATCTTTATCAACCTCAACCTGTCTTGAAACTGCTTTTCTCGGTTCGGCTGGATTTAGTATTTGTTTTTCTTCTTCAAGTTCTTGATACATTTTATAAGCATCTTTGCCAGTGTAACCTCTTAGAATTTCATTTTTCTGAAGGTCTTTGTTTGGCAAGGTTTTCGCCAACTCAAACAAATTATCTAGCGCTTGATTTGAACAGTAAAGAATAAAACTTTCAAGTTCTTTTGGTGAAGAATCTATTAAAAAGCTTTGAAGCTCTTCATAAGTTTTTGTAAACTCTCCAAGCGGCTCCATTCCTAGCAATTCTCGAATTTCCGCATCTTTAATAATAAGAATTTCCTGCTCGAAAACAGAAGCAACACCTGCTGTGTTGTAAATGTCAACAATTTCGTCAATTTTTATTTTCTTAGAAACTTTCGGAACTCTACGACTTGGCGCAGGAAAGTTAACTCTTGACTTGTCACTAATTAAACTCACACTACCTGTTGAATTATTAAAAATCTCAACATATTCATTTTTAACCTTTTCCATTTTAAAATCCTCCTTTTATTCAAAAATAAAGGGGGCATATAGCTGCCCCCTTTTCTATCGTTATATTACAGAGCTAATGCTGTATTCTTGATAATACCAACATGGTTAGTATTTAACAAGCTCATGCCCATTTTCTTGTAAACCTGGAATTCCACTGACCAGTCTTCGTTCTCAATTTGTCTGATTTTTGTAGTTCCTTCTAATGCCCATTTGATTGGTGCTTCAAACGATCCAGCTGGAATAACATAAGCAAACTGAGGATCAACTGTTTTTACAGTGTTTGATTCGTCTACGAAAGATTGAGGAACGATAACAACGTTTGTTCCTTTGTATCTACCAATGTAACCTTGATTTCTCATGTCTGCTTTATCAGCATCTGCGATAAATCCGGTAGAAGGCATAACTGTAGAAGCCCACTCCAATGTACAAAGAAGAGTTGGTTGTCCATAAGCTCTAATTGTAGCAATTACCTTATCAACTTCTGTCTCATCCCATGCTGTCATTGTGTGCTTGTTAGCTGCTGGTACGTGATCGATAATACTTTGTAGCATTACTGTCAAGTCAGCATATCCTGCTTCTTCAAGTCCTTCAATTAAAACTGAAAGGAATTCAGAAACATTTTCTCTTCCAGATAAGAATCCTTCAAGAGTTTGATAAACTGCTCCACCGTGAGCGTAAGTATCAACTTCAACATAACCTTTGTCCATTCTAACTCTCTCGTAAATACCTGCTGCTGCTACCTTAGTAACAAAACGCTTGATATTACTTCTGCCTTTTTTGACAGTAAATCTAGGCTTAACACCATCTGCGAAAGTTTTAATTTCTGCGAAAATTCCAGCATACTCATTGAATTTTTGTGGTAAAACGATATCTACCATTGTAGAAATTACTTCGAAGACTAGGTTGTGATTTTGTTGCCATTTGTGGTAGTTTACAGTACCATCTTCATTTAATACTAGTTTTGCCATTTCTCCTCTAAGTGCATTTTCCATATCGTCTATAGAAAAGTTCCCAGTAGGCTTATTAAGTACAACGGCTCTAGCTAATTTTTGTAACTTATTCATTGTCTATCCCTCCTTCTATTTTTTTATTAACCTTTAATTACGGTAAATTTAAAACCTGGCTTACCATTAGGTAAGGTAACTGGCTCTGCTGCCATAACTTTTACATCTGCTGTGTAAACGTAACCTGCTGCTTGAAGTTTAATAAAACCATCAGTACCAACAACTGCTAAAACTCCAGTAGTTGCAGTTAGAGAGTTCATTTCTACGGCATCTGTTTCAAAAACGTCATCTTTTCTAAGAGCAAAAAGTCTAGGAAGTTTAGGAGCTTTAAGGATAAAGTGCTCTCTACCTTGGTAGCTTTCGTAAACTTGCTCTTCACTTGCATGAAGATAAACATCTTGAGTTGAGCCTGATGCTAGAACAACTTTTTTTGCTGCGTGGTCTACTCCCAAAAGCATACCATTTTGAACTCCTGTTACTTTTAAAGCGTCGCTTAGTTCGTACTGAGCGATAATTGGACCTGACTTAACTGCTGTAATCTTATTTGTTTCAACTACACAGTAATTTTTTTGGTTTAACTTAGCCATTTTATATATCCTCCTTATAATTTTTAACGATGTCTGCCCACTCGGGCTCATCATCTAGTTTTTTTGAATAACTACCTACAAAAGCAAAATCCAAAGTTGGGCTTGATTTACTTTTTGTAGAATACTTTCCACGAAGAGCAAATAATTGCATTTCAAGATTTTCTAGTGATATTTCAGATAATTTTTCTTTTATTGATGTAAATTCTTCAAGATCTTGAACATCTTCAAATTCTTCTAAAACTTTTTCTTTTTCAGAATTTTCTTTTTGCTCATCTTCTACTTTAGCTTTTTGTTCAAATTCTTCGATTCTTGTTTTTAGTTGTTCGTTTTCAATCGCTAAAGCGCTAATTTGCTCAAGATAATCCTCCACAGAAAATTCTTCGGAGGCCTCTCCACTAGTAGGCTCAATGGCGTCGATGTTTTCATCAGTTTTGTCAACATCTGCTAAAATATCTTTTTCAGAATTTTCAGAAGGCTCAACAATTTCTTCAGCTTCTTCAGCAGAAAATTCTTCGACTTCAGCAGAAAATTCTTCAACTTCTTCGACTTCAGCAACTTCGACTTCTTCAATTTCAACTTCTTGAATTTCTTGAATTTCTTCAATCTCTTCAATCTCTTCAACTTCTTCAATCTCTTCAACTTCTTCAATCTCTTCAACTTCTTCCGCTTCACCTTTTAGCTCATTCATTATTTCATCCAAGTCATCTGACTCGCTTTCCAAAATAATCTCACTAAGTCTTGCAGCGTATTCTGCCATTGTTTCAGTTAAATCAAAATTCTCAGAAAAGGTCTCGAAATCAACACTTGCGTTTGCTCCAACCATAGCTTCTTGAATATCATCACCTAATAAAGTAACCCCGCCGTAGCGATAAGCCAAAATATCGTGGTATCCTGCATCATGCCAACTATAATCATCGAGTTTAATTTCCATTGAAACCCTTTTTGAACCAGTTTTAGAATTTTCAATAATCTCCAAAGCCTCATTTGCATAGTCTCTCCAAACATATCCATCTGCCCAGACAAACATTTTTCCGCTTTCATCTTCTTTAAATTCATAGTTATTCTGCTCTGGGATAATGCCAATCGGTCTACCCAAGTAGCGATATTTATAGTCCCCGTCCTTCATGACAAATTCAAACTCATGCCCACCAAAATCCTTGCTTTCGTCCCCATCCACGGCTTTAATAAAAGCTAAGAGTGGAATATTCGCTAAAGAAGCTTTTGCTTTTTCAATTACATTGCTATTGAAATTAGTGTTGTTTAAATTCAACCCCGAATGCATAAGCTTAACTCTTATTTTAAGAAAACGGTCGTCTGTAGAATCTGTAATTGCATAAGAAACTGGTATAAATTTTTTACCTTTTTTCACTGGTTTACCTCCTTTTTTAAATATTAAAATGATAACCTATTGGAAAAAACATAATCTTCGCTTTCGCTAAAATTTTGTGATAAGTCGCCAATACTGGCTTCAAAAATCCAAACGTCTTTTCCATTGGTATCTTTTAGTTGTTTCATTAATTTTTTTCCTTTTGCTAAAAGCTCTTCTGCCATCTTTTCATTAAAGCAATAAAGCATTAAGTACCTCCTTATGACCTATTGTCATTTTTGTCTCCGTCTTTAGTCGCTTGACCTTCCTCAGTTAATTCGCTTTTTTCTTTATTTTGATTTTCATTACCTGATTGAACATGGGATGAAACATTTGGCTTCATGATTTCTGGGAACTTCAAGAAGTCATTTTCTAAAGAAATTAAATTAGCCGCCTCACGTTGTCCAAAACCTAAAGCCGCCATAGTTGCCAACTTCACGGGAAAACCGGCTGCGCCGCTTAAAAGGTAAAGTTCAAGCATTTCTTTTCGATTAAATCGAGAAATTTCTAAGAACTTTGCTCTAAAAGTGAATGAACTAGCAATAGTTGAAAAGCGATTAGTATACCATTTTTCAAATTGCTTAAGAACAGGAGCCATTAAAGCTTCGTCTCCCTGAACGGAAAGTTTTAATCCAACACTGGAGCTTTTGGCGCCGGCATTGAAAAGTATCATAGGTGTTCCCGCAGTAGTGTAAATCATATTTGTTGCTTTTTCAATATCATTCATCGCCACTGGTGTTTTGTCCATTAAATCAATTGAAGTGATTTTAGTAGGAGTAGAGATAACATCTATAGTTTGCCCTGGATTTGTTATCATGTTATAAACATTTTTATGAAGCTCAACCGCTTCTTCTTGAAGAAGAGTAGGTATGCCATCATCGTCACTTGGCAATTCATTGATTAATATTTTCGTAATTCCGAGTCTGCTTTTTATTTTGTCAATGGCTTTGTATTCCGCAAGCTCTAGTAATTCTAAGAAAACAGAAGCGAGCATTGGAGAGCCTTCGTCAAAAATGTGAACTCTTGCAGCATTGGGATCAATAAGCTGCCATCTTTCATTTTGTTGATCTTTTTGATATTTAGCATACATCGTTTTGAATTCTTTTGGAAAAGCAGAAAACATTTCTTCTCTAGCGTCTCCTATAAAAGAGTTAAAAAATGAAAAGTCAAACTCCAAAGCATACATTCCGAGTATTTTAAATCTACTGCGGCAGTAGTCTCCAGGTAGAGATTGAACGGTAAATTGTCCATTAAGATCTCTCTCAACTCCGAAGAATGCTCCATCTTTAACCATGTACTCTTGAATTTGAGTACAAGTCTCCTCAACGGAAGAACTCTCTATATAGTCTAAAATAGCATTGTATTCTTTTTTGAATTTTGGTCTTTGCATTTCTTCTGACGAAGCATTTGGAATAGCTAAAATCTGATTGGTCATAATTCCCGCATAATAGGAAACTAATCTACGATACTCCCCACTAACAAGCCAGAAGTATTTCGACATTTTTCTTAATGCGATTACATCGTTATTGTTGAGTGCGGTTCTTATTTGATCTGAAGAGACGCTAAATCTATCTCCAGTTTTATACAAGCTTGAGATACCAACCATGTTTTTAGTTTGGGGTATAGAGTAGCTGATCTTTCCTCGTCTTTTTAGAATTTCCTCAGACCAGTTTGTTTCTTGTTTTTTTTCTAAATCCACCTTTGCACCTCCTTGTGTTTATTTTAAATAAAAAAAATAAGTAGAGCAAGAATTATACAGGCTCTACCTAGAAGGTTCTTTGGTCAAGTATTTTTACGGTATTTTGTCAAAAGTTGGATAATTAATTTTTAAAGAAATATCCGGCAATTGAACGCTTACCTTTTCTCAGTTTTGCATAGTAGAGCTTCTCTTCCTCTGCTATTTTGTACAAACCATATTCGAGTGCGGAGAATGTATCTTTTTCGGCATCACTTCGTATCATCTCTAGTTTTAAATAGGTGTTGGCTCGATTTATCTTCAAGTTTGTTGTTTCAGAGATTAAAAGAGAGGTGTATTTGTAAGGTTCCATTTGTCGAATTCGACTTTGTAAGCCAAGATTTAGTTTTGATTTTAATTTTGACATGTTGTCTTTTGCTTCTTTTTCGTCGATTAGTAGTCTGACTTTTCCAGAAAAGAGAACATTGTATGCGTTTGCGTGAATAAGCCCCGCCGAGTGCTGGTTAGTTTTTAGCATGTGGAGTTTTGGAACCCCGCCGATCTTCTGATCTCTTTCCATGTTTGAATATTCTTTAATGTTCTGAACATTCCATGGTGGGTAAACCACTCCATTTTCCGCAACCGTTGGTGTCATGAGGAAATCCACAAGACCGATTCCTACGTTATATTCAAGAGAGGTCGCAAACCTCTCTCCGCGATCTTCTCGCTGCTGCATGTTACCATGCAGACTAGACTATATCTTCACCCCTGTGGGGCGTCTCCCATTTCCACCTACATTAGCTTTAGGTGTACGAGCTTTCGCTCTAGTCGTTGAACGTTCAAAAAACAATATCCTGAGTTAAATGTTTCCATGTTTTCTTATTTTTTATATCGTAGACAACTTTTGCAGAAACATTGCTTATTTCTGCGATTTTCTTTCCAGAATATTCTCCGTCTACTAAAAGATCGATGATAGAAAGAATTTTTTCTTCCGAGTTTATTCTACGATATAACTTTCCTCCTTTTGGGCGAGACAAATGTTTCCAGGTTTTGGAACCGGAGATTTGCTCAATCATTCCAATTGAAGAATTGTAACTATTAGCAATTTCGGAAAATGGTAAGTTTGTAAAATATATTAAATCGATAATTTCTAGAATTTCTCTTTCGGAATGTTCAGCAAAGAGATTATTTTCTCCCTTTGATTTTCTATTGCCAAAATTGATGGAATGAATTACATTTTCCATTGGAGTTACCCATTCTAGATTTTCAAGATTATTATTTGTTCGGTTAGAGTCAATGTGATTCACCTGCAAGGTTTCCGAATCGAGTCTAGGCTCGAAAGCCAACAAGATCAGTCGATGAACGGGAGCTAATTTTCTTTTCCCATCTTCTGTCATTATTGAAACTCTTGGATAGCCGTCCTTGTCAAGTGCTTGTGACATAAATTTGTTGCTAACCTCACTATATATTTTACCATCTTCAGTTGCATAATAATTGTATTTTAAGAAATAATTATCTGGTTGTATTAGCTTCATTATATTCTCCTTTTTTTTAAAAAGGATATTGTTTTTTGCTTCGCTGCTGATTGTCCCCTAGGGAGTTCCCAGCAATTAAAGAGATTATCCTATGCACATTGCTGTGCTAGGGGGCTATATGTTAACCCGTTCGCATCTATAATTATACTATCAAAATCAAAAGCCTCATCCAGCTCTTTTATTTTTTCGGTTTGGTAGGCAAAGTTTCTACCTTCCATTGGAACAATATTAACAACGCTTATTAGAAAACCATCTTGCCCTCTCTTCACCTTAAATACGATAAAGATTGTTCTAGCGCTATGGCGCGCAACGTCGAGAGATCCAATGTAGAAAACATCATTGTCTGAACTACGCTTCCACTCTGCTTTTTTTACTTTTCGTAACTTGTTAAGTCTCTCGTAGTCAAATAAAGATCCCTCAACAGAATGAGTCCATCTTGAGAGAAACTCTCTAGAGAAAGAAGATTCGTCGTAGGTTCCCGCATCTCTTAAATTTTGAACAAATTCATCACTTAGTAAGCCATAATGGATTGGAATTTTATAGGTTCCGCCCCAAGAGAAGTAGTTGTGAGGGTACAGTATTGCATTCATTGTTGTTTCAATACATTTATCGTGTGCAAAACTTCCCACGTAGCCGGCTGAGCCAATCCAAGTTGTTTGATGATGTGGCTCATTTGGGTTCAATGATCCATCATACATTCTTCTTGAAATATTCAACAAAGGAAGGGCAATCTCATTAACTGGATCAGCGGGTAGGTCTTTCATTTCCTCAAACAAAATTCCAAACCTACGCCCCCCTCTACCAGATTCCATTAAGCTACTCACGTCAAGTTCGCTGCCATTTTTAAAATGAATTCTAAAGTAGTCGTCTTTTTGAGTTGTTCCGCTTCCCCTGCTACGATCAATCTCGTTTGTAATGCCTGGCATAAGTCGCTCAAGCTCTCCAATTTTCTCTCTACCAATACGCGCAGCCTGATTTTTGGTATTGGCGATTATTGTTTCTTTGGTTCTTGGAATAAGAATGCATTTTGCAATTTTTGTGGAAAACGCCATAAAGGACTTGGAGTATCCACGGGTTGCGGTTTGGAAGGTTTGTTTAAATCTAAGATTTGCCCTTAATCCTAGCTTCTGAAAAGGATAAAAGTGAAAGCCTGTGTCGGTGGGATAAAGCCACTCATACATTTTGTCGGGGTAGGCAAGCCAAAGCTCAAGATACCGTTCCAAGTCGGGAAGAATTTTAATCAGCCGACTTTCATCAACATACTCTCCTCCCGACTCTTCTTTCGGCGCATATTTAACTAAGCCGGTATCTTTATATACCTTGCGTCTCTGCGCCAAAATGTCCGCTTTAAGTTGAGATCTAAGTGAATCAGTTGCTCTCGCCATCTTCATCACCCCAATCCACAAATTCTGTTTCTGTTTCTGTCTCGCCTTTTTCTTTTTTATCTCTAACTGTTTTAGTTTGGATAGCTCTTTCCAGCATTTCCTCGAAGTTAACTTCGCTCGAAACCAAGTCGCGCAAATACTCCTGTATGTCATTCATCATCATGTCAATTTCGTCTTTCGGCACGCCATCGTAGTATTGTGGCTTGTAACCATTTCGCTCAATAAACTCCACTAACTGGCTAAGTGAGTTAAAGCCAGAGTCTTGTTTTGCACTAAGTGTTTTGCCTAGCTGCACAAACAACTTATCATACATAGAGATTATTTCCTTGTCGGGTTTGTTGTTGGCTAGTCCGTTATCAATCATAACCGAAAGCCGCACGATTTTGCGCAGTAAGTCTTTTTCCGTTTCTTTCGTAACATTCCACTCTGACAAACTCTTGTTATAAAATCTGTCCATTCGAATTAAGTCCAGCTCACTTGCGGCGTCTCCCCACTTCAACTTAAGATCCCTCAACACCATTGGCTTGAGTTCCTCCAGTTCCAAATTAATAACTCCTTCTTCGGCAAGCTCTTTGAATATTTTCGTTTGTTCGCTCCAATCATACTTATAATAATTTATTTCGTGGTATATGTTGGAGTATTTTTTAAATATGTTTTCATTTTCTCGCTTTATTAGCTTTCTCCACTCTTCCGGCAAGAACGCCATATTGCAATACTGCAAAAGTCGATCAACCTGGTTTAAATCAGTGTAGTCCACCATTCGATCAACGCAGGAGTAGCAAATATCAATGGTTCCCTGCGGCCAAAAAGGCGAATAGGCTGGGGCGTAGTTGGTGTGGGCTTGTTCTTTGTTACATATCTTACATCTCATCTTGAGGTTCCTCTTTTCTTTTGAACATTTGTTCATGTTTCCCAAAAACATAAAGGTCTTGGAGTATTAAAGTAATTGGGCGCAGTTCGCCATTGGGTTCCCTTACTTTAACAATGTTAAGTGTTGGCTCCCACAATTGAAACAGCGCCGCCACATGTTCACTCAGTTGTTCGTTTTGCTCAATGCGGTGGCCGAGTTGAATTGCCCAATTTCTCGGTGCTGGGTTGGTGGGATTATTAATCTCATTTGCCTTAATAATATTTGTCAAACCTTTTCCAATTTCTGGCTCAAACCTATTCATCGGCGGTCTCCTTTAGCTTTTGCTTTTGCTTTTCCTTTTCCTTTTCCTTTTCCTCGTTTTGCTTCTTCTTTCTCCCCTCCACCCTACACTCCTTACACTCCGTTCTCCCCTTATGAAAGTTATAGGGGCCTCGGTGTTTTTTAACTCCGCATTTCGAACAAACTCTCCATTGCGAGGGGTTGTTTCGGTCTGCCCATTCCAATTCCAACTGGGTTGCCCAGTCCGCCACCACCCTATAAATAATCCTAAGCGCATTACTAAGGCTTTGGGGAGTGAAGTTTTTATTGTGGCTTTCCCACAGGTATTTCCCAATAAGTATGCCTTTTGCCCCTTCACACTTAAGCCGCAATATGTCAAATTGCCATGATTTAAGGGGGGAAGTATCTACTATTTCTTCAAAATAGTTTAGTAGTAGTTGGGTGTCGGCTGATCCGTCTTGGCGCAATTTGGTGTAGTTTTCCACAATGTGCTTTATGTGAAAACTTTCTCCCATTTTTACTTGGTCCAGGGTTGGGGGAGTTGGCGGTATTGAAGGGGGATGGGAATTTATCTGACAAAGAGTCGTATTCCACGCAATGCCCGCGTCAATTTGAAGTTCGGTTCGCCATTTTTTTAGCTTCCATTGGATGGCGCCAGAAGTGTTTGATTCTTTTAGCTTTAGTTGGTCAATTGACTCCCTGAAGGGGATTAGGTTTGGATGGGAGTAGTTAATTGGCTTGGGTGGGGCGATGTAGCGGGTTGTGTCTTCCTTTTTTTGGTGTTCCAGGTCATTGGGGTGGAGGGAATCGCTGGAGATTGTTTTGGACGACTTTAGGGAACTAAGGCGTGACGGAGGCTTGTGGTTTGTTGGTTGGAGTCGGTTGGGCGAACTATTGGGTGAGTTTGGCGAATTAATTGGGGTGAATTTGTCTTGGTGGAGAATGTAGTTTGCTAGGAATTCCAGTTGATTTGGTTTTAAGGTGGATAAGTCGAGGGAGTTTAAGTGGGCCACTCGCTCGGCGGGATTTAGGGTGTAGTTTAGTTCCATAGGGGGGATGTGTCCTTTCAGGTGGATTAGGGAGTGGTTTCCCTTAATTTTATTATACCACGGATTAGGGGATTTGTCAAGTAGTTGGGGAATGGGGAGATTAATGTGGTTGGGGAATGATGGGGTTGGGGAATGATGTCAGGAGTGGTAAGTTGCTAGACCCCCTTGTCTAATTGAGAATCATTCTCAATTAAGTTTCACCTACCCCCCCATTCTAATTGAGAATGATTATCAGTCGCTGTAATAATTCTGTAATATTCTTGTAATGTAATTGTAATGAAAAAAGCTTGTAAAGTCGGCAGGAATGCGTTATAATAATATTAGGAAATCAATTAAACCACCTATTTAAATGAAGGAAGGTATTTCTAATGACTCAAATTAAAAAGGTAAATTATGGTAAAGATGTTGTAGAACCAAAACTTGCAATCGCTTTAAATTGCATACTGTCAAATTCCAATACAATCGGCGTTGATTTAGTTGACGCAAAAGGCGTAACTTATGAAGTAAAATATTTTAGCACTGGAAATCGACCAAGCTTGACTGGATTACTTGTTGATTTTGAAAAAAGTCTTTCCGAAAATATCGACGATAGATTATTTTCAAACAAGTATATTGTTAGTTTTAGTTTAGAAGAAATTGAAGGATTTTTTCAGGACTATCAAGTATATGAAGAAATTGCTTATGTTGTATTAGGCAAACGAGATTTTAAAAGATGGATAATGAAAAAAACAATACTGGATAAGTCATCAAAAGGCAAATGGCAACTAAGACTAAACAAGTACGACCGTTCAAAGCATCAAGACAAGAAAATGATTGATAAAGGCTTGATAAAATATGGTAGTCACTAAAAACTCTATAGAGGGATTTTTTCCCTCTTTAATCCTTTATTCTGAAAGTTGGTAAATTATGACAATTTTAGATTTTGAAAAAAATGTAAACGATTTAAGATATTTAAATAGATTTATAATGGTATCTATAAATGAACATACGGCATTAATACCCTTGACGGGAACGGCGTTCAAGAAAAAAATAAAGCTTGAAAAAATAGTTAGTATTGAGATTGAAGAACGAAATAATATTGTTACTACCATAAGCGAGAACGAGAAAAAAAGTTATCAAATTTTCAGAACAGAAAGAATATAAAATATTGAGGGATTTAATCCCTCAATATTTTTTTTATGTTTATTGTTAAATTTTTCACAACTGCCGACCATTGTTAAATTTTTCACAACTGCCGACCATTGTGAAGGTCTTAACAACTGCCGACCTGATTGGATATTCTGTGCTGATTACTATAGGGCTGCCGACCACATAGTCGCCATATAGGGCTGCCGACCACATAGTCGCTGAGAATCATTATCATATAGGGACATATATTCCATAGTCGCCATATAGGGACATGGTTTGTGTAGTCGCCATAAACTGCCGACCTTATTACCTCTAAAAGGCTTGACTATGTCTTAGCTTAATGGTATAATAAGTTAAGAGTTAAATAGTCGTCTTACGGACGTTAAACAGGGGGCTTTATGAAAACTAGAATAATACTGGATATGGACGGAACGATAGTTGACCTTTACGGAAGAGCGAACTGGCTGGAAGATATAAGAAGCGAAAAAAAAATGTTGTTTAGAAATTTAGAAGAACTGGAAGAAACCAAAGGTTGTAATATTGAATTAGAAGAAGCTTTAATAAATGGTAGTGTTGCAGAGGTTGTTGTCGCAACGTGGACACCTTACAATGTTTCACCAAGTTATATAAAACAAGTCGCACAAGAGAAAAAAGATTGGATTAGAGAGGAGGATTTTGAATTTGTTAGTGATATTTTAATTATGCCATATGGAACGCCAAAATCAGAATCAAGATGCGAAAATTATTTAAATATTTTATTTGATGATAATGTGGAAATTCGAAAAGAGTTTGAAGAACATAAAAACTGTTTAGCTTTTGAACCAAAAGATATTTTTAGAGTTTTAGAGATTTTGAAAGAAAGATAAAAAAAGGGGATTTTTCCCTTTTTTAAATTCGGTCGGCAGAATTGCCGAGTTATTCGGCAGAACTGCCGACCTAAAGTTGTTGACCTCTAAAAGAAAACATGGTATAATTAATTATAGAGTTAAGGGAGGTTAATTATGAACGTTTATAGAGTGTCTTTAAGAGGAAGTTTGAAAACTGAAGAATTTTGCGAGCATGGCGCAATTATATATCGAGATTATCCAGATGCTCAAGTTGGACGACTTTTTATTTCGGCAAAATCAATAGAAGATATAAGCGACGATATGATAGAAAAGGCTGTTTTTGAAAAATTTAAATTACTTCTTGGCTTTATGGGCGAAGGCGAAAACGAAACTTTAATAAGTTATGTAGAAATTTATCGAAAGATTACGTTGTTTTCACTTTCTATTTTATAGTGTGAATATAGATTTCCTAGAGAAAAGAGGGTGGTTCCTCTTTTCTTGCTGTTGGTCGGCAGTTCTGCCGGAAAGTCGGCAATTCTGCCGACCTAAAGTTGTTGACGTACAAATCAACTCATGGTATAATTAATTATAGAGTTAAGGGAGGTTAATTATGAATGGGAATGGAATTTTTATGACACTGGCTTTTGTCGGTACAGTTTGGGCAACTTTTTCAATGTTCAACGAAGTAGTTTTATTAAAACAAGCTCGTAGAAGTTATAAAAAACTTTTTTAAAAAAAGTGTTGACAGTGTTTCAAAGGTATGATATAATAAAGGTATAGAAGAGGATAAACAAAACCAACTAAACGAAAGAAGGTAATTTTATGACAGATTCAATGTTTTCTCCAAAAGTAATGAGCGAAAGAAAAGCAATTTTCATGGATTCAATTGAAACAATTAAAATCGAAGGTTACGAATATCTCGGACGAACTAAAAAAGGACATGTATTTCAAGAAATTTCCACAGAAGCTTTTGTTGAAATTTCCGCAGTAGCAAAAAAAGAAGATTTTGATTTTGGTGATGCCGAAAACGAATACCTCGAAGCAGTTGAAGCGAGAAAAGTTAAGGCGAAAGAAGCCGAAGCGAAAAAACTTGCAAAACTCGCAAAAAAAGAAGAAAAATAGTAGAAAAAAGGGATTTATTCCCTTTTTTTGCCCTTTTTGGTCGGCAGTTCTGCCGGAATGACGGCAATTCTGCCGACCTAAAGTTGTTGACCGATAAAATAAATAATGGTATAATAAGTTATAAGATAAAGAGAGTTGAGAAAAAGGTGGACAAATGAGGTTTTTAATTAGTGGCGTTGCTTGGTATTTGATTTTTGGTTTTATCGTTGCTACAATAATTCTGACTAAAGAAATTAGAGAGGACATTAAAGCAAATAAACCGATAAAAGTTAAATTTTCTATTATTGCAAAAGTTTTATTTTTTATCGTAACTTACCCAATCGAAATATACAGAAATTATTTATAAAGAATTTAAAAAAACTATAGACAAGAGTAAAAAAATGTGGTATAATTAGGTATACCCCAAAGGAAGTGAAAAGAAAATGAATAAAATGAAAAAAGATTTAGAAAAACACTTGACACTTTGAAAAATACATGGTATAATAAGTTATAAGGTAAAGGAAAGTAAGAAAAAAGCTTTAAAGATTCAAAAAAACAGGCCTAGCATCACAGCCAAAACGTGGTATAGTAAAATATGCCCCAAAGTAAGTTGAGAAAAATGAAAAAAGATTTAGAAAAACACTTGACACTTTG